>Ga0194061_1000572_pt1 | contig 22245 bp, 14 predicted proteins | sample SepL2221m_MetaG_FD_163423 | JGI IMG/M metagenome (GOLD analysis project Ga0194061, IMG submission 163423) | Anoxic zone freshwater microbial communities from boreal shield lake in IISD Experimental Lakes Area, Ontario, Canada - Sep2016-L224-21m | ecosystem: Environmental > Aquatic > Freshwater >... | reverse complement strand
GACACACCCCGCACCGCTCGAAACGTCGATCTGGATTTTCGTAGCGTCATGGCTATACTTATAGCTGCTGATTCATGTCGTCAACCGTCATCCAGCCTGTGAATCGATTCAATGCGTACCGTTGAGCCTATCCTTATCCGCTGTCGCGGCGCTTCAAAACCGCTCGTGCTGGGCGTGTTGTTTAGTCTTGCGCTGGCCGCTTTGGCGTGGCCGTTGATGGGCACGATTGGACGCGTTAAATCGTCTGCACCTTCCTTGCACCCTTCAAAATCAAATCCTGTCTTGCTCGGCAAACAAGGTGAGAATGCTGGCGAATTTCAGCAGCCTCGTGGCGTCGCTTTTTTGCGTGACGGGACATTTGTTGTCGTCGACCGGGCGGCGCGGGTGCAGCATTTTTCGGCGGACAACGCCCCGCTTTCGCTGTGGTCAATGAAGGATCACGCGCTGGGAAATCCGAAGGGGTTGTGCGGGTTGCCGGATGGAAATATGCTGGTGTGCGACACGCATTATGGCCGGGTGTTGAAGATGACGCCGGACGGCGACATGTTGAAAACATGGGGCGAGCCGGGCAAAGGGCCGGGGCAGTTTGTGCACCCGATGGGCGCGGCGCTGGATGTTCCGCGCAACCGGGTTTTTATTGTCGAATATGGCGATTATGTGGATCGTGTTCAGGTCTATGATCTCGACGGAAAATGGCTGGCGGCGTTCGGGTCGTGTGGCGTGAAGGACGGCGAGTTTCAGCGTCCCAGCGGCATTGCAGTGGATGAGGCCGGGAACGTGTTTATTGCGGACGCCTGCAATCATCGAATCCAGAAATTTGATGACAATGGCCGGTGGTTGAAAACGTTTGGAAAAGAGGGAAGCGCTGATGGAGAATTGCGTTATCCTTACGACATTGCGTTTAGCCGTGCGGACCGGCTTTTGTACGTAGCAGAATTTGCGAATCATCGTGTCAGCGTGTTTGATGGTGACGGGAACTTCGTGCGGCGGTTTGGTGTGGCAGGGTACGGGCCAGACGACTTTGCAAATCCGTGGAGTATTGCGGCTGATGGGCGCGGACGCGTGATTGTGTCCGATACGGGCAATCACCGGTTGAAAGTGTTTGACATGAGTGCTCCAGCGACGACGCTCTCGGCACCGGCTCAGCTCGGAACTGGTGAGCGTTGAGAGAACAATCCGGGCGGGCCGCGAGGCTTCAGCCCTTTTGAAAAAAGCGGCGCGTGATGACCGACAGACTCCTGCTTTGGCTGGTCTCCCTCTTCCCGATCCTGTTAATGACCGGCGTGATTTTTTATGGCCGTTGGAAGAAGATGCGACGCGTTCCAGCGGGCGAATTGGCCGGTGTTTTAGCAGCTCTGTTAGGCATCGCATGTTTCACAGCGTGGCGCGTGTTGCGGCCCGATGATGCAGCGTCGCATGTGTTCATTCAAAATCCGTATTACCTGCTGCTCGCGATTCCAGCGTGTGTGATTCTCGTTTGGTTGCAGCATTACACGCTGGCCGGGATAACGCGTGGGCGGATGTGGCTGGCGTTTTTACTGCGCAGCGCGTGCGTGGTGCTGGTCGCTTTGGCGCTGGCTGGATTGCAGATGATCGTGGAACGCGACGCGCTGACGGTGGTCTTCGCGCTCGATACGTCAAAAAGTATTCCAGAATCCGAGCGCATTCGAGCACTGGATTTCATGCGCAAGACACGCGCGACGATGAAGGCTAATGACGACGCGGGCCTGGTTGTATTCGGCGGACGCGCGGCGTCTGAAATTTCTCCGACACCCTTGTTTGAAACGCCCGCGTTGAAGGACATCAAATCGATCGTCGATCCGAATTCAACGAACATCGGCGCAGCGCTGCGGTTCGGCGCGGCATCGTTTGATGAGAGTTCACGGCGGCGGCTGGTGTTGTTCACGGACGGGCGACAGACGGCTGGCAACGCGGCGGATGAAATGCAGCGCCTCATTAATCAGGGCATTGATGTCTGGATTGTTCCGTTGAAGAACGGCGACACGGCAGAAATGCTGATCGAAAAAATCATGGTGCCCACGGAGTTATTGTGGGAACAAGTCTTCGATGTTCACGTGTTTGTCTGGTCCAACGTGAAAGCGGAAGCCACGCTGAATTTATATCCGGGCGATCCAGCCGGGCCTCCGAAATTGGCCCAGAAAATAGAGTTGGTGCCGGGCAAAAATAAAGTCACGTTCTCCGGCTTGAAGATGCATTCCGGCGGCACGAAAGAAATCCACGCGGTGCTGGAACCAGCGCGCGCGAGTGACGACACGTTGAACGAAAACAACGAAGGCTACGCGTTTACGGATGTGCAGACGGACAGCCGCGTTTTGATTTTGACGAGCGATTTAAAAGAGGTTCAATCTTTAATTGGGGCGTTCGAAGGCGAAAAGATTTCGCTCGATGTCCGCTCGCCTTCGACGCTGCCGAATAATCCGGAAGATTACCGCGCATACGACTGCATTATTCTCGCGAACCTTGCGCGCGGATTCTTGAGCGGCGGACACATGGAAGTCATCGAGAGCTGCGTCAAAGATCAGGGCGCGGGGCTTATCATGATCGGCGGTGATCAGAGTTTTGGCGCAGGCGGGTATCTCGGAACGCCGATTGAAGCGGCGCTGCCGGTGCACATGGATTTGGACAATGAAAAGGTGATGCCGAGCGGAGCGCTGTGCATCGTCCTGCACACCTGCGAATTCGGCGAAGGCAATGCGTGGGGTAAGAAAGTTTCGAAGGCCGCGATCAACGTGCTGTCGCCCCAGGACTACGCCGGGTTGATTGATTACGAGAATTTCAACGCCGAAGCATGGTGCTTCAAACCGACGCTGGTCGCGCGCAAGCAATGGATGTTCGGACTCATTGATGGATGCGAGCCGGGGGACATGCCGTCGTTGGAAAAGATCGTGTCGATGGCCGTGAACGAGTTGGCAAAATTACAAAACGTCAGCAAGAAACACGTGATCATCATCACCGACGGAGACCCGCAGCCGCCTCAAGCGGGGACTATCGCAGCGGCAAAACAAAACGGGATCAGCATTTCAGCGGTGTCGATTTTCCCGCACGGCGGTCCGGACATTCAGGCACTCAAAGATGTTTGCTCGAAAACCGGCGGCAATTTTTATTCAGCCAACGATCCGAAAAAGCTGCCGCAGATTTTCATCAAGGAAGCGGCGATCGTTCGCAAGAATTTGATTCATCCGCCCGATGCGAGTGGGCCGCCGGTACCGGTTGCGCTGGGTGTGACGGGGCCGACGCTGAAAGATTTCGGCTCCGATTTTCCGCCGGTCCGCGCGATTGTGATGACGCGCCGGCGAGAGGAAGCGGAGACGCAGTTGTACACAAGCGTAAAGGGCGTGAAGACGCCGGTGCTGGCGAGCTGGCGCTATGGCCTCGGACACGGCGTGGCCTTTACGTCGGACAGCTCAACGCGCTGGGCCCCGGATTGGGTCAGTTGGCCGAGCTACAAAAAGTTTTGGACGAACGTGCTGCGCGACGCGAGCCGCAAGCGCATGCCGTCCAAACACACAGTCACGACGCGCGTCGAAGATGGTGTCGCACATGTCGTCGTCGAAGCTCTGGATTCTAAAGGCGACTACCTGAATTTCGGAAAACTCGCCGGCAGCGCCATTGAACCGCGCGGACCGAAAGGTGAGAACGACGGCACGATTCACACGCTGAAATTCTCAATGACTCAGGCCGGGCGGTACGAAGCGACTTTTCCAGTCGATAAAACCGGGGCATACGCGATTACGGTCATCGATCAGACCGATGCCAAACAAGCGCAAAGCATCGTGACCGGAATTGCCAACAGTTACAGCGCGGAGTTTTCGCACACAGAAAACGACGACGCATTATTCACGCAACTGAACGCGATTGCGACGCCGAAGGGCGGCACGGAGCGGTTGAAGGATTTGTCGAAACTTAATCCGGCCACGTCCGGCGTGTTTGCTCACGATATGCCTCCGAAAAGCCAGCCGACGGATTTATTTAAGTGGCTGCTGATTGCAGCGGTGTGTCTCTTCCCGTTTGATGTGGCTGTGCGGCGATTGGCGCTTGATCCTGAGAAGTTGTTCTTGTGGTTGTACGGTCTGGCATCGCCTGCGTTGACTGCGTTGAAGCTGAAGAAACAGCAGTTGGCTGGAGCGGCTGCGACGGCGATGTCTGGATCGGCTGCTGCACCGACTCTTCCGCCTGATCTCATGCCCAGCGGTACAATGAGCCGCGATGCGCAGAGCCGATACGAACAAGCTGGCGGCAGCGATGAAGCGCTGAACATGAATCTCGATCCCAACGCTCAAGGCACGAAAAAGAAGCCGGTTGTGGGTGGGACGAAATTGAGCCAAGTCGAGAAGGCTGCGAGCGACTACACGGGCGCGTTGTTGAAAGCGAAGCGGCGGGCGAATAAGGATTGATTCTTGTTGCAAAGGGAGATTCGCAACTATGGCGACAACACTACCGTTACGACATCGCTGGACGCGCCGCGAATATGACCGTATGACCGACAAGGGTTACTTTGACCACAAACGGGTGGAAATGATTTATGGAATTATATACAAAAAGGATCAGCAATCGCCGGCGCATGCATACAGTACACATGTCCTCGCAAGAATACTCACGAAGGCATTTGAGCCGGAGTATACTGTATTTCAGTACAATCAGATTCGGATGTTGAAGAATTCCGATCCAGAGCCCGATGTTTCAGTTTGCTTGGGCGAATTTGAAAAATTTACGGATCACCCAAATGATGCAACCCTTGTCGTCGAAGTCAGCCATACTGTCAGAGATTTGGCGTTTAGCCGAACCTTCAAGGCTGCGTTATATGCCCGTGCGGGAGTCAAAGACTATTGGATTGTGAATCTGATGAATTTTCAAATCGAGGTGTTTCGAGAGCCGGTCAAAATCTCGGATAGAAAGTTCGACTATTCGATTCGCGAGATAGCTCTTCCATCAGAGTTAATCTCGCCATTAGCAAAACCGGATTTTAAAATCGCTGTAAAAGACATTTTTCCGCGTGTTAAAAATAACCCAAAGGAATCGACATGAGCGCAGAACCCATCGTCCAGCAAGCGTCGGAATTTCGTGAGATGTTTCAGAAACTTCGCGACGAAGTTGGCAAAGTCATGGTCGGGCACAAGGAGATTATTGATGGCGTCCTGACGTGTATCTTCGCCGGTGGCAACTGCCTGCTTGAAGGTGCGCCGGGACTCGGGAAGACGCTGCTGGTGAAGACGCTGTCGCAGTGTCTGAATCTGCATTTTTCGCGTATTCAGTTCACGCCGGATTTGATGCCTGCCGACATCATTGGAACGAACATCGTCACGGAATCCGAAGGTGGGCGGCGGGAAATGAAATTTCAGCCGGGGCCGATATTTGCCCAGATCGTGCTCGCCGACGAAGTCAATCGCGCGACTCCGAAAACGCAGTCAGCGCTGCTTGAAGCCATGCAGGAACATTCGGTCACAGTGGGCCGGACGATCTATAAATTGGAGCAACCGTTCTTCGTTCTGGCCACTCAGAATCCGATCGAACAGGAAGGCACGTACCCGTTGCCGGAAGCGCAACTCGATCGCTTTTTGTTCAAATTGAACGTGGGTTATTCGGGACGCGCAGACCTTGCGGAAGTGCTGCGCCGCACGACGGAGACTGCGAAATACGAAGCGGTGCAAGTGATCGACGGACCGTCGTTGCTGCGGTATCGAAGCTTCGTGCGGCAAGCGCTGGTCGCTCCGCCGGTGTTGGATTACGCGGTGCGTTTGACATTGGCCACCGTGCCGACGGGTGAATTTGCTGCGGATGTTACGAACAAATATTTGCGCTTCGGTTCGTCCCCGCGCGGCGCGCAGGCGTTGATTCTGGCGGCGAAAATCCGGGGCTTGTTGGACGGGCGCTACCACGCGAGTTTCGAGGATGTCGCGGCGGTTGCGCTTCCGTGTCTGCGGCACCGCATCATCATGAATTTCGAAGCGGAAGCCGAGAACATCAGCACGGACGAGATCGTCAAAGACATCTTAAAATCGGTTCCGAAGCAAGTCGACGAACCCGCATAGTTCACGCGGGCGTTTCGTCGCCGCTCTCGTTATCCGTGAAACCGCCGGGGCCGTCGAGTTCCCGGCGCAGGGCTTCTTCGCGGTAGTGGCCGGCGAGTTTCCAGCAGCCTTCTTTTTCAAGTTGAGTCGCGAGCGCTTCGAGTTTTGACGCGCTCGGATTTTGCCCCAGCACACGCTCGAACAACTGCATCGCCTCGCTGTTGCGGTCTTCGTGTGCGAACGTTAGTCCGACATGCAGCGCGACGCGGCCCTCGGATGCGCCGAGGTCCTGGGCGCGGCGATACGCCGAGCGTGCAGCCAACGCTTTGTTGTCCGCGCGTAAGAGATCGCCCAGTGCCATCCACCAGAACGGCTCTTTGGGCTCCATCCCGGCGAGTTCACGGAGCAACTGTTCGGCCCCGTCTCGATCATTCCGTTTTGAGCGGCACAGCGCCAGATTGTAGCGTGCCGACAAGTCGTTGGGGCGCTCGATCAACGCGAGTTCGTAGGCGCGTTCGGCAGCGGAACTTTCTCCGGACACAAACGAGTTCAAGCCTTCGTTCATCGCTTTTGCATGTCGCAAAAAAGTGCCGCGCTTTTGGGGCCACCATGCTTCGAACCGGCTGCGCGCGCGCATCATTCCGAATTGTTTGCCTGTCAATAGCGGCAGCAGCCACGGAAGATCGGCGTTTAAATCCGCTGGATAGTGCTTCCAAAATGAGGCGACGAAATCGAGCAATTTGGGACGCATCAGCAGCCGCCGCGCAACCGCTCGTCGCGACACGCCGAGGTTCGGTAAAATGGGCGAATCGGCGTGCAGCCATCCCGCCGCGTCGGCCCATTCTGGAACGAGTAATACACGCAGCGGTTCAGTCATGAACGATGCGGGCGCTCCGACTCCATTCGCGACAGCGCGCATCGAATTGAAGAAACGCATCTGCTCAGCAAGCTCAATCACGAGTGGTTCTTCCGCGCGGCCCGCTGCGAGTTTTGCGACTGCGACGGACGCGTCGTGACAGTCTTTAAAAATCAGCCGGGCGACGATGCCAAGCGGAGCTGCGTCGCCGGTCCACTGTGTGCGAGAGGTGCGCCACCATGTTGCCCAATTTTCAGGCGCATTGAATGCAAATGATTCCCCCGTCATGCGCGTCAACATGCGGTCAGCCCGTCCGCGAAAAAAGCTCGCCGGATTGGAGAGAGCAAGGACCAACGCACCGACACATTCAGCGCGTTCAAGAGCCAACGCCTGAACGTCATCAACCGAGCAGGTTTGAACGTATTTTCCGACGCAGAAACGATCCTCGTCTTCGGGAAGGTAATCGTGATCAAAGACGAGACGCCGGAATGCCTCGCGTCCATTTAAGGGCGGATGCGAAAGTAATTCATGCCACTCCAATGCCATTTCAAACAACCGCCCGGCAGGGTGCATTTGCGCGTCCGGCGAGAGCGTGTCGAAACGGCTGCGCGCGGCGACCAAATCGTTTCCAGCCAAAGCAGAACACGCACCCCGCCAGCCGCGCGATTCGCTTTCAGGAAAATCGGGCTCGATCCGCGCAAAATAGGAATCCCAGCGAGAGCGGATATGTTCTTCAAAAAATATACCGTAGGCAATGTACGCCACGATGCCGGTGGCGATCGCGACTTCAATCGGAGCGCCGAGTACTCGCGCGGACGCTCCCACCGTGAAAGCAACGAGCGCATCGAAAAGGCTGGGTACGTTGAAGCCCGCTGCAAACGATACGGGCAGCGCGGTGGGAGTTTGTGATGAATCTGTTTCGAAAAGCCGAGCGGTTGAAGCGCGCTGAAGGAACAGGCTCAGCCACAGGCATCCGGCAAACGCAAGCGCCGCGTCTGCTTCAACGCCTCCGCCCACTTCAACGCTCTCGACCATTCTGTGCGCCATTTCAACGGCTTCGACGCCTAATATAATGGTGCCGAGCCAGCGGCCCGGAGTTTGAAAAGAAAAGAGCAGCGCGGGGACGAAGAATAAGGCCGAGCCGTAGAAGAAGAAAATTCCGCGGTCGAGTGCGGATGAATACAGGCGATCCGCATCATGAAACAGGAACGAAAAAACCGCCACGGTGCGCGCGACGCAGTAGGCTGAGATCCACCAGAATTCAATCGGTCGACGACGCATGAACACCCCGGCTTGAGGTAAGTAGGGTACGATAGCGGGAATTTGAAAATACAGCAAAGAAAAAACGTGGGCCGAAAGTGTCGGAGGTTCGGCGTTCGAGAGCGTCAACTACGTGGTGAGAGGCGCACTGCTGCGGACTCGCTGGAATGGCGTTGCGACTTTTGATACAATCGAACGCAGACATTCTTAAACAAGGAACTCGCACCATGGCCAGTCACGATGAAGAAATCAAACGCGTTCGCATCATCCCCGATGTTTCGGTGCTTGCGGCGGGCGGTTACGACAAGATTCCCAAAGAAGATTTCACGCGCTTGAAGTGGGTTGGATTTTACAAGCAGCGGCAAGCGCCGTTTTTCATGGTCCGCATCAAGATTTCAGCGGGCATTATTTCGCTTGATCAGCTCGCGGCGGTATCGCGTATGGCGATGAAATTCGGCAACGGGATCGACCATATTTCGACGCGCCAGGACGTGGAGCTTCACGGTGTCCTGATTAATTGCGCGGCGGATTTGTTGCGCGAATTGGGCGATGTTGGATTGACCACTAAAGGTGCGTGCGGCGACACGGTGCGAAACTTTGTCGGGGTACCGTGCGCGGGTGTCTGTCCGCATGAAGTGTATAACGTCGAGCCGCTGCGGAAGTATCTGTATGAGCATTTCTTGCGCGATGATTCGGTGTTGAATCTGCCGCGCAAATTCAAGATTGCATTGAGCGGCTGTTCACGTCACGCCGGTCAGACGAGCATCAACGACGTCGGATTGTTCCCGTCGAAGAACGCTGCGCGCGTGGCGGCGGAAGGCCCCGGATTTGAAATGTGGGTCGGTGGCGGTTTGGGTGCGCAGCCGATTCTCGCTCAGAAATTGTTGGATTACATTCCGGCGAGTGAAGTGCCTGCGGCGTGTGCGGCGGTTGTGGAGACACACCGGCTGTATGGCAACCGCGACAGCCGCACGACGGCGCGCTTGAAGTTTGTTCTCAAGAAGTGGGGCATCGAAAAATACCGCGAAGTCTGGCAGGGGCATTTCGAAGATTACTTAGCCAAGATCGGCCATGTGAAATTTGATTTGAAAGCGGAGCCGACTGAAGTCTGGGGCGGTTCGCTGGGATCGCCGTTTTACAAGCAGAAGAAGAAGGGCATGTACGGGATCGAGTGCATGGTGCCCGTCGGCGATGCGCGCGCGGAAGACATGATTTCGCTGATCGGATTCTGCCGCCGAAATGGCGCGTCGATCCGGTTGACACAGGGACAGAATCTGCATGTCCAAAGCATTCCGGAATCGGCCGCTGAGGAATTGAAGAATCTCGTTTCGTATTACGGCTGGTCGTTGCAGGACGCGGACTCGTCGCCGAATGTAATCGCCTGCGTTGGGATGGACGAGTGCGTCAAAGGCGTGTTCTATACGAAGGCGGTCGCGAAGGAATTGTCTCAATCGCTGATCAATGATCCGCGCGGAATTCCGAAAGGCTTGACGATTAACTTTTCAGGCTGCCCGAACAATTGCGGACAGAACAGTTCGGGCGCGATTGGGTTCATGGGCGCTCAACGTCCTGGGACGTGGCAGAAAGAAGGCGTGTACTCGCTGTATCTGGGCGGCTCGCTCGAAGGCGCTGGCGTTGTCGGCAAGATGGCGGCGACCGGATTGAAGCCGGAGAAGGTCGGCAACGTCATCCGCGATCTGGTTGATGCGTATCATGCGGACCGGAAAATGGACAGCGATTCAGACCGGAACGTCGGCGAAGATTTTTCACTTTGGACGCGAACATTGGTCAAGGATCGGTTGGTGAAGTTGATCAAAGAAGCGGAAAGCCGCTAACGTTCTCGACGTGAATTTTTTCATTTCATTCAAGAAAGGATCCGATCATTCGGGTCCTTTTTTTCTTATTGGTTTTGCTGCCACCCACAACCGCGAGAGTTTATTTTCATGAGCCTGGTCCGAATTAAAGGAGTGACGAAGAACTACGATCAGCGGCTGGTGCTGAAGGATATTTTTTTCCGGATGGCGGAGGGGGATCGCGTCGGATTGATCGGGCCGAATGGGTCCGGGAAAACGACGTTGCTGAATCTTCTGCTTCAACGCGAAGAGCCGACCGAGGGCGAGGTCGAGCATTCGCACGGCGTCAAGATCGGCTACTTCTCGCAATTCTCGGAGCTTGATTCGGATTCCAGCATCGACCAGATTTTGGAAGACGTGCTTGGGGATGTGAAAGCGCTGCTCAGCGAGTTGGAACAGATCGAAGCGGAGATGGGTGCGGGGCCTGATGATTTCGATGCGCTGCTCGCGCGGCAGGCTGACGCACTTGAAGCGATTGAGCGCGTGGATGGATGGAATTGGAAAAATCGGATCGACACGGTGTTGTCCAAACTAGGTTTCTCCGACGCTCACCGGAACAAGCCGATTCATCAGCTTTCGGGCGGATGGCGAAACCGTGCGGCGCTCGCCAAGATTTTGCTGGAAGAGCCGGATGTGTTGCTGCTCGATGAGCCGACGAATTATCTGGATGTCGAGGGCATGGACTGGCTGGAGACATGGATCAAGAAATTTCGTGGCGCGATATTGGTGGTGTCGCACGACCGGCATTTTCTGGAGCGCATCGTCACGCGCATCATCGAGCTTGAAAATTATCATCTGCATGAATACTCCGGCAGCTTCGCCGATTATGTGCGCGAGCGGCGGTTGCGGCTGAAGATGATTCAGGCGCAGCATCAGCACGAAGAAGAATTACTGGTCTATGAAGCGGAAGCGATTGAGGATCGGAAGCAGGCGGCGAAGGCGCCGTCCGAATGGCTGAAGCGCAAATTGGCGAACATTAAGAAGAGCGTTCAGCCGCCGCCGGTCGAGTGCATCGTCACCAGTATTTATCAGAATCTGCGCGTCTCCGGGCAATTGCTGCGCGTCAAGGACCTCGGCAAAGCATACGACGGAAACGAGCTGTTTCGCGGGCTGACGTTCACGATCAGCAAAGGCGACCGGCTCGCGATTATCGGTTCGAATGGCTGCGGTAAAAGTACGCTGTTGCGGATAATCACTGGCGATGAAGACGCGGATGCGGGAAGTGTTCAGTGGTTGAGCACCGGAAACGGCTTCGCGTTTTCGGGCGTTTCGTTCAACCACATTTTGCGCGATCTGGATCCGAACGAGATGCTGTCGAAAGTGATCGGCGGGACGTATGGGATCGTGAAGGACGCTCCGCGCAAAGACGTGAAAGAATTTCTGTCGATGTTCCAATTCTCGGAGTTGGACATGAAGCAGCGCATCGGAAATTTGTCGGGCGGACAAAAGGCACGCGTGGCGCTCGCGCTGTGTTTGCTGTCGGGCGCGGGTCTGATGATTCTTGACGAGCCGACGAATCACTTGGACCTCGTGAGCACGCAAGTCATGGAACAAGCGCTGACGCATTTTCCTGGCGCGGTGGTCGTCGTCAGCCATGACCGATTTTTTATCGACAAAATTGCGACGCGGTTGTTAGTGTTTCAAAGCGATGTAAGTATACGTCAGGTTGAAGGAAATTGGACGACGATGAAGGCATCAAGTGCGTTGTCTTCGGACGCGTGATCCGACGGAATGAATGAATATTGGCATTCGCCATGCGTTATTGTTCCGTGGACGTTTGGATCGCCGTAAATTCCATCACGCGAGAACTCGTGTGAGTCTCAGAACCACGAGCGCGAAATGGAATGTCGGTTTTTCAAACATGGAGATTCCGGCACTTTCGCCGAACGTAAAGGTAGTGGAAACCATTTAGTAAAAGGAGATCGAACATGACGCTGTCAAAACTCTCAATCGCAGTCCTGTCGCTGTCGCTGGCCACATATGCCTCGAAAGCAGAAGAAGTGGTCAAACCCGAAGCGCCGAAGACTGACGTGGCGAAGTCGGCTGAAACGAAACCTGATGAAGCCAAGCCTGCCGACGCGAAGCCAGCGGACGCGGTGGCGAAGCCCAAAGCAGATGGCGAATTGCCGAAGGCGCCGGAAGGATTGTCTCCGGTAAATGAAGCGAAGCAGAACGAAACGTTTGTGGGCGAATTGTCGAAGGGACTTCCCGAAGGTGGCAAGCCGAAGAGTGAAAAGAAGGCGGCAAAAGCAAAGCTCGCTGGCGACGCGCTGACACTTCATGTCGCGGGACATGCGGATGGAGCGAAGGGCAAGAAGGCTGAAAAAGGTGCAAAGAACGGACAGAACTACACGCTGATCGCGAGTGGCGAGTTGCTGGCCCAGTTGACGAATTTGGCCGAAAAACATGCGCACGTCAAAGTCACCGGCGCGCTGAGCGGCGAAACGCTGACGGTCAAGGAAGTGTCGGAAGCGCCTGCTGATGCGACGCCTGAAAAGAAGAAGAAAAAGAAGGACGCGTAAGCTTCGAAATTTGAATACGATTCGATGTGGAAAAACCGGCTTGGTGACAAGCCGGTTTTTTTGTTTGGAATCGAATTGAATGCGGTGAGTTACTCTTCGACTTGATACAGATCGTTTCCGCTGGCGACGATGATCTTTCCACCGAGCGCGAGAACGGAGCCCATGTCGGTATCTTTCTTTAGCAGATCAAAGTACTCCTGGCTGAAGAGCTTCACGACTTGCGGTTTCTGACCGTCCTTGGCTTGTGAATCGATCCAGACTCCGCCTCGATTGTAGAAGGTTCGCGAGCCGATGTTTTTGATCAAGCTGGCCTGCGCTTGTTCAACGTAGAGCGCGTCACCGTCTGTGTAGACCGAACCATCTTTTTTCGCGCGCGAGTTCATTGCGTTTTTAAATTGCACTCGCTGCTCGACCACACTCGTTCCGTTGGCCGCTTTGGCGGCGGGCATATCAGCGACCGAATTCGCGGCACCTTTCAAATCCTTTTCAGCAGCAGCGAGTGCAGTCGCCCGCTCACCGGATTGTTCTTTGCGCGCCACACCGCCTACTGCGAATGCTTCATCCAGCGCTTCGCGCTTGGCATCAGACTGGCGGCGCAATGCTTCCATCGGCGCGGCGGGCGGGCCGAATTTGGAATCCATCGCGAGGTCCACGGACTCTCCGCGCGTAGCCATCGGTGGGCGCTGCATGCCCGGTTCGAGAACGAGCTGGCTTGTGTACGGCGTCACAATCCCGTGGCGCGTGGCGAGTTCGACGATCTCGCGGACGATCTCCTGATTCTGTCCGTTGAGGCGCATGCTTTCAAGGAGGTGGCCGATCTTGCGCATGGCCCAAACGCGCGGGAGGAACGCGTTGTCGAGACTGCGCGCGGGCCAGTCGATTTTGACGGCGATGCGTTTGGCTTCGCCTGCGACGTTTCCGGTCAAAACGATTTCGCCGGGGCCGGAACCTTTGAAGCGACCGGTCAGGACAAATTCTCCGCCTTTAAAAAGCGCCGGGATTTTCTTGGGATAGATGCTGTTCGCGGCGCTCGATGTTCCGAAGTCAAAGAAGGCGTCGGTCATCACCGGGTTCTTGACTTTGGCGAAGAAATCGCTGACTTTGATTTCGATGTCCTCGCGCGGAGAGACGTATGTACTCGTCCCTTCTTGATCGTTGGCGAGTTGGTCGAGCAGGTGGGTGTTGACGTCGTCACCGACGCCGAAATTGAAGAAGCGGACTTTTGATTTCAGGTTGATGTCTTTCACGCCGCGCAGGATTTCGCCCATGTCGGTGACACCGTTTGTTGGGAGGCCGTCGGTCATGAAGACGATCATTTTTGCGGTCGCGGGGCCAGGCGTGAAATCGCTGCCGAGCGCGGCTCGCAAGGCGCCATCGATGTTCGTCCCGCCGCTGGCTTCGATCTGGTCCACAGCGGCGAGCGCTTTGGTGATGTTCTCTTTCGTCGCGGGCATCATCGCGCTGCTGGAGAGGCCTTCGACGTCGGTTGAGAACGTGATCAGATTAAAGCGGTCGCGCTCAGTCAGCGAATTGAGGCAGAACTTCAGCGCGTTCTTTGTCTGCTGGATTTTCGGGCCTTGCATCGAGCCGCTGCGGTCGACGACGAAGACGAGTTCTTTCACGGGCATTTTGTTTTTGTCGAGCGATTCGTCGGCTCGACCGATGAGCATGAAATAGCCGTCCTCACTTTCGGAGACGCGGTGTGTGATCATGCGAAACGCCACGTCGCCTTTCGTCGGAGAGTAATAGAGTCGAAGATCGTTTTCGGATGCGAGATTGGTGCCGGTGAGTTTGACGATAGCAGTGTTTGCGTCGGGGCGGTCGATGGCAACTTGATGACTGGAACTGTAAACGGGGCCCATGCCGTTTTTCGAGCGGATTTGGCAGGTCAATTCGTAGTGGCCGATGCCTTCTCCGTAGTGCTGGGACGTGGTCATGATGTGGCGAAAGTCATAGAGGCCGGCGGTCGCGGTGAGCAGTTGCGTGTAGCTGAATTTTAATTTGCGTTCCTGATTCGGCGGGACGGGAAAGACGCTGGCTTCGTAGAGGTTGTCGCCGGCGTAACGGAGGAGGGCGGGGTCGCGGCGCTGTTGGACGATGGATTGATAAATGCGCATGGCCTCGTCGGCGTTGTAGAGTTTGCCTTCGACCATCTGGCCATCCATCGAGAGCGCGGAGTTGTTGATCGCGGCACCGTTTGGAATGGGATACATCATGCGGACTTCGAGGTCGCGGCCGGAGAGATTTAGAAAGGTTTGCTCAATGGTGGTCGTCGCGACGTTCTCTTCGATGCGGACATTGACGACGCAGGACGTGATGCGGAACGGTAAGCGGCTGGAGTCTGGCGGCATGGGGCGGACGATGTTCTTGCGCGGATCAGGCGGCATTGGGAACGCGGTGGATGGCGCGGCGATTTTGTTCACGATGGGGACGAACAAACCTTCTGCGCGAGCGGCGGAGGTTACGAGCAACACGGTGAGGATCAAGGCGACGAGAGAGAGTGGGCGCGTTCGCATGGCTGAAACTCCTTGAGAAAAAAGTGCGCGGAGACGAGATGCACAGCTCTCGCATTCCATCTCGTTTGACGCGGCGATGCGTAGGAAGTTTCAGGAAAAATGAAAAGATCAAAAGCGCTTATGAGCGGGATGATGTGAAAACTCCAAGCGGTTTCCCGCTTGGAGTGTGAGGTGGGCGAGTACGTGTCGAACTTTTATGCCAGCAATTTGACGGTGCGTTTTTCTTTGGCGCTGAGGACTGCGGTGTCCACGATGCGTTGACCGACGCGGCTCATTTCGGGCGACAAAGGGCCGTCGATGGGGACGTCGCGTTCGATGCAATCGATCACGAACTGGACCGGGTCTTGCCCTGGGAATTTGAGTTCGTCGAGTTCCATCTCGAAGCCTTCCGGACGCGCTCGCGTTTGAACTCGGATGGTTTTATCGTAGTCATAGGCGCTGACGGTGCCTTCGGTTCCGACGACTACGAATCCACAACGCGGTTGCGGCTGGAGAATCCACGGGTCGGTGAACGTGCCCCAGCGCGTTTCCATTTTCGATAGGCCGTGAGCGTAACGCGCAATGGTGATGCTGTGCTCGTCGACTTCCAGACCTTCGGGTTCGTCGACGACGGTTGTGACGTCAATGGGTGCGCGGCCATTTTGGAACCACGTGCCGATCGTCGCGCCGTAGCCCATGTAATCGAGCATCGAGCCGCCGCCTTCGGACTTCTTATAGAACCAACTGTGCGGCTTCTGCTTCGCGACGTCCTCAATCGTGACTTCGATTTTGTCGGCGAGGTGGTAGAGCGGGCCGCGGTTGCCGCCGTAGTGGTGGAATTCGACGGTCGATCCGATGATGCCTGCATCGAGTAGACGGCGGACGGTGACGTACGGACGGAACCAGCGCAGCGGCCAATTGATGGCTAGGCGCTTTCCGGTTTTCGCTTGAGCCGCGATCATGGAATCGGCTTCGGCGAGTGAGGCGGCGAAAGGCTTTTCGACGATCACATGGACGCCGTAGGGAGCAACTTTCTCGACCCATTCACCATGCTTCGCGGTGGCCGGGCAGAGCAGCACGAGGTCGGGGCGCGTCTGTTCCAAACAGGCGCGGTAATCGGTGAACGCGAGGTCGGCGGGAAGGTTGAAATTCTTGATCGCATGCTGCATCTTCGCAGGCGTCTCGTCGCAGACGCCGACGATCTCGACGTTGGGATGTTCGAACGCCATCCGCAGATTGTCGCCCATGTGCATATGATCGAAATTGATTCCGGCAACGCGCCATTTTCGCATGATGATCTCCACTCGGTTGGATTGAAATTCGTGTCTGTTCTTTTGTCGCGCAAAGAGGCAAAGACGCAATGGAAAAAATACGATTTGCGCGATTGCGGGTGTTAAATTGTGGATCACGGTTGCGCGGATTTTACGCGGTCCAGCCACACGGTTCGGCCTGTCACGTCGATATGTAATGCGGAGAGTGTTTTGAGAAATGGGGCTCCAATAACGTTGAGCAGCGAGAGGCTTTGTTTGACGACAGGGCTGAAGACGCCGGACGCGTCGAGGACTCGGCCTTCGACGTTCGTGAAGACAGCTTTGTTGATTTCGAGTATTGAGAACGTGGTCGGATAGACGGAGAGTTCCTGCTTTCCGGTGCTTTCGTAAATCATTGCTTTTCCCATCGGTTCGGACGCGACGGAGAAGCCCATATCGGCGGGCTTTTTGAAGGCGATAAACATGGGAATGTCGGCGGCGGTGTCGAGTAAAAAAGTGGCGCTGTACTTTTGGCATGAGGCGACGAAGTAGGGTCTTAACGGCGACATGCCGGATGGGTGGACGAGGGTGATTTGAGTGCGATTGATGTTCGTGTTGGGAGCGGGAAGTTTGCTTCCAGTGGGCCATAGCACCAGCAGCGATTGGTCGAAGTCGAGCGTGAAGGGCGTCTTGCTCAGGACGTCCATTCCCAGGACGAAATCGATGGATTCGAATTTTGTTCCGACACCTTGATCCATGCGGCCAATGGTTTGTTTTTTGATGATGGTGTCGCCGAGTTTCAATGAGTCCAGCGCGACCATTTGGACGGCGATGCGGCCGATCATGTTGCCGAGAAGGTTTTCGGCTCCGACGGGTTTTAGGCCATCGACTTTGACGCGTGCGGAGTTCAGCAGGGTGACTTCGGTGCCGGTATCGACGATGGCGTCGGCATCAGCCTGATCGTTGAGGCGGACGCGAACGAAGATGCGATTCGAGATGATTTTGAACGGGATCACGTTTGTGCCGGGAGGATAGTCGATGGGTTTTCGGTTCGAGGCATCGGACTTTTTGGGCGTGTCGTTTGAATTTAATGTAGCCATCGGTTGACCCATGTCGGCGAGCGCTGCTTTGGCGTCGGCGTGTTTTGGATTGATGGTTAGTGCTGCTTCGAATTCGATTGCGGCTTCTTTTTTCTTTCCGTTAACGATCAGAGCGCGGCCGAGTCCGCAGTGGGCGTCGGCGTTTTTGTCGTCGAACATGAGCGCGCGGCGAAAGCTGATTTCGGAGAGTGCGACATCGCCGCTAAGCGCATAGCAACGGCCCAGATTCGTCCAAACTGTCACGTCTGCGGTGGGTAGAACCGAAAGGTCGTTGAGCGTTTTCAATGCTCCGGCGAGGTCTTTGCGTTGCAGTTGGAGGCTCGCAAGCATCGTACGTGCTTGGACGTTTTCAGGTTCGAGAGCGAGCACGGCGTCCACTAATTTGGATGCGTTGGGATCGTTCTTTTTCAATGCCACATCGGCTTGACCGATGCGTGCTGGGAAGAAGTTGGGATCGATCTTTAACGCAGCCGCGTAGCCTTTTTCAGCGGCGATTGTGTCGCCCAACATTAAGCGCGCGGCGGCGAGGTTGGATTGCGCGGCGGCGGATTCGGAGCGCACTGTGAGCGCGGCTTCGAGGACGGGAAGCGCGTCGGCTGGGCGTCCAGCATCGACGAAAGCGCCACCGAGATTCACCAGAATCATGGCGAGAACGTCGCGTCGTTTTGCGTTGCTGAGGACATAACCCGAACGAAGATCGCTGTCGGTTAATTTGAATTCACGTTGATAGTAGGAGTCGGCGTGTTCGACGCCACGTTGCGCGGGGTCGAAATTGCGACGCGTGTTTCCATCGTCGAAACGGACGAGCATGTGGCCGGAATCGGAGGAGCGGCTCGGGACCGGAACGCCGAAAACTTTGAGGCCGGATTCTTCAGCGAGTGCGAGGCAGAGGACGGAGAGGCCGAGGCAGTTGCCGCGTTTATTTCGGCGAACATCGGTGAGCAAAAAAGCGGAGGCGTCATCGCGTTCAGGGAGGCCGAATTGCTGGGATTCGAAAAGGAAGCGAGCTGTCGCGTCGGCTTGGGATCGTAGGCTGGTTGTCCCGGCGAGTGCGGCGGTCAAATCGGACGCGAGTGATTTGATGGCTTTGCGTTCGGCGTCGAGGTCGAGTTCGGGGTGCGCGTGTTTGCAGATTAATAAGGCACCGTCGAGGATGCGGATGTTTGTCTCGGAGCGCCGGAGGTAATCAGATAGTTCGCGTGATAAGCGGGGTGGGGCGGGAGGTTCAGCGGCGCACGCGCAAAGTGTCACGAGCGTTAATGTGGTGAGTGAAAGCAGCTTCATATGCGATTAAGACGCGTGCAGCGGTGTGGATGCTGCAACGCGTCTTTATTGAGGGAGAGACCAGGCACGGTTTTAAGCGGTCGCGGGTTTGGGCGAGCGCATCATCTTGAACAGGATTGGGACTGCGATGGCTCCGGCGATCAGTGCGATACCGAGCACGGGCCGGTAGTAAAGCCAGGCGATGCCGACGGTGATGAGCCAGACTGGAATGGCGCAGACGAAGGCTCCGATGAATGTGCCGACGCTGATGATTGAGCCGATGAAGGGGATCACGTCAGCGAGCGTCACGAACGGTCCGAACAACATGCTGAAGCCGATGACGATGAACACGAATCCAGCGGCGCGGATGATCCATGTGATCATTTTATTTTCGTCTTCGGCTTGCTTGAACATGGCGTCGGCGCTGACCAGACCGCTTTGGACCAACAGCACGTCACCGGTTTTCGCTTTGTAGGTTTCGAACGTGTCTTTGATTTGGCGCGCGACGATGCTGATGGGGCCGGGCGGGAGTTCTTTGAACGCGATGCGAACGTCGCCGATTTTGGGACTGGAAGCGTTGCCCAAATAGAGCATGCCATTTGAGACGGTGTACGCGGGCTTTTGTTTGCCGTCTACAGCAGGCTTCGTCGCTTCGGCGGGAACGAGTGTCTTGTTGGGAGAGAGGGAATCGAGGATCAGGTCGTTGAGTTTGAAGGCAGCGAGAGTAGCGTCGGTCGCGTTCTTGGACGAGCCACCATACGGAATCGAACCGGGGTTGTTGTGGCCGATCTTTTTGAAACTGGATGAATTAATTTCGCGGCTGCTCCAGACGGTTTCATAGGTGTACGTCGTGGTGCGCTCTTCGCTGCCGCCGACGTTTTTCTTGGACTCGGTGTGCTCCTTTTGTTCCCACTGGTACATTTCGACGGTGCGATTCAGGCGCAAGGCGCCGGGGGCTTTGATGTCGAATTGATCGTCGGCGAGACCTTCGGCGGATTTGGCTTCGCCGGAGACGTGGATGAGTTTGGATTCGTTGGCAGGATCGACTTTGTCTGCGGAAACAGCGACAACGGACGACGCGCCTTCTTCAAGCGCCTGCTGGCGGTGCACGGCTCGGCCTTCGTTCCAGAAGAGCACGGCGACGGAAATCCCGGCGAGGATAAGTCCGAAGAAAACACCTTTGATGGAGTCCATGAGGCGCGAGCCCCATCCGACGGTTGTAGTCTCAGAGAAACTGTCAGACATGCGATGCTCCTTATGAAAAGGCTTCCGTGACTAAAACTACTTTGCGAACTCGGCCCATTTTTCGTCGAGCTTCGCGTCTTGCGCGGAGCTGGCGTGAATCACGAGGCGGTAGTGGAAAACGACGGTCTTATTTTTCTCGACTTTAAGGTCTCCGGCGTGAGCGTCAACGGTTTTGTCGTAGTCGTGCAAGCCGAACGGATTCGGGCTCATCAAGCCGTAATCGCGGATGTGCCAGTTCGTTGGGAATTTGGGATTGTTCGGATGGTCGAAGATCGCGACGCCGTAGTCTTTGCCATTGATTTGCCCGGAGATGTCGCCCCATTTTCCGGTTTTGCCCCAGCAGGCTTTCATGCCTTTTGAGCCGGTCGCGAGTGAGAGGTTGTCGGTCTTCGACAAGTCTTTGACGACGCGGACGGCGATCAAGCCGGCTTCTTTGGTGCTGCCGAATGTCACGTCTACGAGCGCTGTGTACTCCGACTTTAGATCGATCATGCGCGAGCCGTCGGCGTCGATGAGAATCTGGACGGTGCGGGTTTCTTTCAACATCGGCTTGTGGTCGATGTCTTCCCATTCAAGTTGCTCGACGAAGCCGTTTTCAGACATCTTTGAAAACGCGATGTGGTTTTGTTTCGGATGATTTTCTTTGCCGTCCTTGGTCTTGCCGCTCAAGCCCCAATGATCCGCGCCGTTGACGTCGCCATGTGCGACCCAGATCGAGCGGTGGTGCGGATGGTCTTTGGATTTTAGTGCGGTTTGATCGGCGGTGATGATCGTGCCGTCGGACGCCGTCGCGGCTGTGAAGAAGGGGCGGCGGTAGGGGACGCCGTCGCCGTCGTTGAAGAAGTAGTTTGAGAAAGGTTTGCCGCCGATTTCGATGACGATCTTTTTTTCGTCGGGCGTCAGCTTGACGGAGGTGTCAGCGGCTGAGCAGAACGACGTGGCGAAGCACAGGGCGAGGAGGAGCGACAGGATTTTTTTCATAGTGTTTAGATTACACCGGAGCGGTTGAAATTAGAAAATTTAATTGGGCAGTGTGTCGTAGATGCGGGCATAGGAGTGATGGCGGCGCGGATGGATTTCGCGGCGTTCGAGGGCGGCGAGGACGGCGCAGCCTTTTTCTTTCAGGTGGACGCAATCGGCGTAAGCGCACTGGCCTTGGAGCGCGGCGATTTCGGGGAACCAGCCCCAGAGGTTTTGGCGGTCGGTGTCGGCGGGCGTGAATTCGCGGACGCCGGGCGTATCCACGATTTCGGCGCGCGTGCCGTCGTGAAAATCGACTTCGAACAAACGCGCGTGCGTCGTCGTGTGCGTGCCTTTTCCGGTTTGAGTCGAGACGGCGCCGGTGCGCACGGTTGCGACGTTCAGGCTGGAGTCGAGTCCCAGCATCAAACTGGATTTTCCGACGCCGCTGTGCCCGGACAACACGGTGCGCTTTCCGGCCATCCAGTGTTTCAATGCGGCGAGGCCTTCAGCTCCGAGCACGGGGTCGAGATTGCTGGTCAAAAAAACGTTGTGGCCGAGGCTACGGTAGACTGCCAGTAATTCGTGGTCAGAGTCGATGATACCCATGTCGATTTTGTTGAGAATCAACGCGGCTGAGAGGTTACTAGAAGCGGCGCAGACGAGAACACGGTCCACGAATCCGGGGCGAAAATCAGGCTCGGCGGTGGAGGCGACGATGGCGACTTGATCGATGTTGGACGCGAGTGTTTGGAACGCGCGACCGGATGGATGGAGCCGGCGGAATTCGCTGCGGCGTCCCTGCACTTTTAACAGGATGCCGTAGGTATCCGTCTGAAAAAGTTCTTGTTCGCCGGCTGGTTTTGGGATGGCCATTTCGACGATGTCGCCGGGCGCGACGAGGCTGGACAAGCCCAAGTCGAAGTGCTGCAAGGCACCGCGCACGATGGTGCGGATGATGCGCGGAATGGAAGCAGAATCGAGCATCGCGGGTGCGTCGATGCGGGTCAGGAAATTGCCTTTGCGGACTTCGACCACTGTGCCTCGTGCGCGGATGCCGTCGAGGGTTGCGCCGAACTGTGCGGCGTGCTCGCTCTCTTCGATGCGATTCTCAACATCGGCCTTTTTCTCCATCACGCTCAAGTCGGCGAGGTCATCGTCTTGAAGGCGTGAGAAGCCTTGGTGCCGAACGATGTCCATCGTACGATCTTTGCCGCTGGCGACTTTGCGCGGAGCACCGCGCCCTTCTTGATGGCGGTGATGAGATCCGTGACCGCGAGCATTGCCGCGCGCTTGTTTTGGGGTCTGTTCGCGGCGTCCGCCGCCTTTGTCTGAATTCGTGTTTCGTCCGGCCATGGGGTCCGTTTTTAAGATGAGAGAAAATCGATGTTTATTGAACGTAACCATTATAG
>Ga0194061_1000571_pt1 | contig 22266 bp, 22 predicted proteins | sample SepL2221m_MetaG_FD_163423 | JGI IMG/M metagenome (GOLD analysis project Ga0194061, IMG submission 163423) | Anoxic zone freshwater microbial communities from boreal shield lake in IISD Experimental Lakes Area, Ontario, Canada - Sep2016-L224-21m | ecosystem: Environmental > Aquatic > Freshwater >... | reverse complement strand
TTTCTTCGGGGCGTATTTTTTGTTCTCATTGCGTCGCTGGAATTCCCGATTCGCGCCTGTTATTCTAAAGCATCAACACACGCGAGAACTTACGCTTGAGCTCATCGACCCTCACCGAAAACGCACTCCCCCCCGCCCTGCTTTCAGCGCTTCAAAAAGCCGTCGGCGCGGCGAATGTGTTGACCAGTCGCAACGAAACCACCGTCTACGATTGCGACGGGATGACTCTTCATAAATCGCTGCCGGGCGCGGTTGTGTTTGTCTCGAGCACCGCTGAAATTTCAGCGGTCGTCAAAGCCTGCAACGCTTCGAATTATCCGTTCATCGCGCGCGGCACCGGCACCGGTTTGAGCGGTGGGACGCTCGCGCTTAACAGCGCTGTCGTGATCGAACTCGCGCGGATGAATCGCATTCTTGAAATCAACGTCTCCGACCGTTACGCGATTGTTGAACCCGGCGTGATCAACGTAAATTTGACCAAAGCCTGCACGGGCCACGCGCTGCATTTCGCGCCTGATCCGTCGAGCCAGGGCGCGTGTACGATTGGCGGAAACGTCGCTGAAAATTCGGGTGGTCCGCACACGTTGAAATACGGCGTCACGATCAATCACATCATCGGCGTCGAAGCGGTACTTCCGAGCGGCGAGATTGTCACGTTCGGCGGCCCCGCCCCGCTCTCGCCCGGATACGATCTGACGGGTCTGTTCATCGGCAGTGAAGGCACGTTCGGCATTGCTTCGAAAATTTGGTGCCGCCTCACGCCGAATCCTGAAGCGGTCAAAACGCTCCTCGCTGTTTTCCCGACGGTGGACGCCGCGAGTCACGCGGTGACTGGAATCATCGGTGCCGGGATCGTTCCCGCTGCGTTGGAATTGATCGACAAGCACATCATCCGCGCGTTGGAAAGCTGGCTGCATCTCGGCTTCCCGCTCGACGCCGGAGCCGTTCTCTTGATCGAACTCGACGGCCTGCGCGATGGACTCGACTCGCTCGCCGAACGCGTCATGTCCGTTTGCAATGAACACGGCTGCATCAGCGTCCGCGCCGCGAAGGACAGCGCTGAGCGACTGCTTCTGTGGAAAGCGCGCAAGCAAGCGTTCGGAGCCGTCGGCCGCATCTGTCCAAGTTTCTACATTCAAGACGGCGTCATTCCACGCACGAAGCTCCCGGCGATGCTCGCGAAGATCGACGCCCTGGGGCAAAAATACAGCTTGATCGTCTGCAACGTTTTCCATGCTGGCGACGGCAATCTGCACCCGATTATTCTCTTCGACGAACGCGATCCGAAGCAGGTCGAAAACGCGCTGGCCTGCAACACCGAGGTCATGCACACGGTCGTCGAAATGGGCGGAGCGCTCAGCGGCGAACACGGCATCGGCCTCGAAAAACTCGAATTCATGACGATGGTCTACAACGAAGATGACCTCGAAGGCATGCGCCGGGTGCGCGACGTCTTCGATCCCAAACGCATCAGCAATCCCGGCAAAGCGATCCCGAGCCGACGATGCTGGGAAGTCGCGGGACACCAACCGCCAAGTTTGGCGTTTGGGGTGAAGAAGATGCATGGCTAGAACGGCGCATTTGTCATTTGAAATTTGTCATTTGTGATTTGTCATTTGAACGGCAACGCTTCAGTGCTTGGAACGCAAACATGTCCGACTGGATCAATACTTTCTCATCGCAATTCGGCGACGCAGTGTGCTCGGACGACGCGTCCTTAAGTGCGCAGTCCGTTCAAGGCAAAGTCCCGGCGTGTGTTGCTTCGCCCGATAGTGAAGAGCAGGCGGCGGCGATGATTCGCTTTGCTGCGTCGCACAAAATCGCTGTGGTGCCGTGCGGTGGCGGGACGAGTCAGGGGCGTTGTACGCCGCCGCCGAAGAGTTTTCTTGCATTATCGACGAAGCGGTTGAATAAATTGATTCACCATGAACCGGGCGACATGGTCGCGACGGTGCAGGGCGGAATGACGCTGAAAGAATTTCAAGATGCGATACGTGCGCGAGGACAATGGCTGCCCATTGACGCGCAGGAGCAAGCGACACTAGGTGGTATGGTTGCCAAAAATGCAAACGGTCCGCGCGCTCTGGGGTATGGCACACTCCGAGACATGATCCTTGGAATGACGGTCATCAATGGTGATGGCGTGATTCGCAAATGCGGCGGCAAAGTGGTCAAGAACGTCACCGGTTACGCGCTCGATAAAATGTATATCGGCTCGTTCGGAACTCTGGGACTGATTACGGAAATCACGTTCAAACTCCGCCCGTTGTCAATCGACGGACGCTATTGGAGCGAAGAAGTAGCCGTTTGGCGGGATGCACTCACGACAATGAGCGCAATCGGAGCGAAGAACTTACCGATCGAAATGCTGCAGATCATTCACCCGCTCCGAAATGAAAAATGTTCTTCCAAACTTTTTATTTCCGCCGCAGGTACGGAATCGGAACTTAACCGCATTGAGTACGAATTGAAACAATCGTATCCTCAGTTTCAATTCAACGGACAATTTTTCGACGCGGACTTGTCTGCCAACCTGTCCGGTTACGGGACGCAATCTGAATGGGTATACGCGATGAGCGTTGACTCGGCGAAACCTGAAGCGGTGTTGCTGAGTCGCGCCCGTCAACGTGAAACGCCAGGCGCGACACTGAGATTCGGCTGCGTCAGTTCGAAACTCGTTGCCACGCTGTCTGTATTGAACGCATGGGAAAACGCGCCGTTGTCAATTGGCCTCAATGGCGGCATCATCGATCTGTCGCCGCTCACCGATTCCGAAGCCGCGCGCATTTCCTCCGAATTCGAAAAGCTTGGTGTGAACTTTGCGTTTGAAAATGTCGTCGGTGTCAACATCCCGAATCGCTGGGGCTCGCCGCGGCCGGAGTGGGCGATTATGAAGCAATTGAAGGCTGCGCTTGATCCGCAGGGGATTATGAATCCGGGGCGGTTTGTTGTTTGAGCGCCTCCTTATACAACGAATTTGAAGACTGCTTTGTCAACTTGTTTTGAGAAACTTTCATGTCATCGACCGCTGAACAGCCCCGCTTCGCCTTCCCCGATACCGCGTCCGAACTGCTGCGCAACTGCGTCCACTGCGGCCTCTGCCTGGGCGCGTGTCCGACGTATCGCGAAGTCGGCAATGAGAACGATTCGCCGCGTGGGCGCTTGTACATCATGAAGGCGCTGAGCGAAGGGCGCCTCGATCCCGTGCCTGAAGTCACGAACCATCTCGACCTCTGCCTCGATTGCCGCGCGTGTGAGACCGCGTGTCCCAGCGGGGTGCAATATGGCCAGATTCTCGAAGGCACTCGCGAAGCGCTGACGCTGGCACAACCGCCGGGATTTTTCGCCCGGGTGTTGCGCTCGTTTTTCTTCAAGCGCATATTTCCGTATCCGTCGATTCTCTCGATCATCACCAAAGCGCTGCGCTTCCAACAGCGTAGCGGCCTGCGTTCCACCGCGACGAAAATGGGGCTCTTCAAGCTTCTGCCCAAACGCTTGCGCGAACTTGAAGCGATGCAGCCGGAGATCAAGGAAGTTGCGTTCCTCGAAAATGCGCCGGATATTTTCCCGGCTGACGGCGGCGCTCCGAAACTGCGCGTCGCGTTTTTCTCGGGCTGTGTGATGGACCAGTTCATGGGCGATATCCATCGCGCAACGATCAAAGTTCTCCAGGCACACGGCGTCGAAGTCCTCACCGTTCACGGCCAGCAATGCTGCGGTGCGCTGATGGTCCACTCCGGTGAAGGCAACCTCGCGCGGAAACTGGCGCGCCAGAATTTGCAGATGTTCCGAGGCCTCGGCGTCGATGCCATCGTCAACAATTCAGCCGGATGCGGCGCGCAGTTGAAGGACTACCACCACCTCTTGCACGACGATCCTGAAGCGCTCGCGTTCAGTAAATTGCAGAAGGACGTCTCCGAAATTCTCGCTGGGTTGCAACCTGTCCGACCGTTGAAGCCGCTTGAAAAAACGCTCTGCTACGACGCGCCTTGCCACTTGATGCACGCGCAAAAAATATCCGCGCAACCCGTCGCGATTTTGCAGCGCATTCCTGGCATCAAATGGGTTCCACTTCCCGACGCTGAATTCTGCTGCGGTGCGGCGGGCATCTACAATTTAACCCAGCCTGAGATGGCCGAGAAAATTCTCGCGCGCAAGATCGAGGCGATCAAAGGCACTGGCGCGGAATTGGTGTCCACAGGAAATCCAGGCTGCTTAATGCAGATTCGAAACGGATGCAAAGCGGCAGGACTGACTTGTGAAGTACTGCATCCGATGGAATTAATCGCGCGGCAACTTAACTAACATATCTCGCACAGAGACTCCAAGAACACAAAGAATCACGAATAATGCATAAGGAACTACTTCCAAATACTTCGTGTTTCTTTATGCTCTCTGTGGCTTCGTGCGAGGTCGTTTCGGGCTGAAGTTTAGAAGACCAATCCCGGCACAAGTCCGAGAATCAGCGTGATGATTCCGGTCGCGTAGATCAGCAGATTTGTGCCCCAGGAATACTGGCAGCTCGTCGCTTCTTCGCCTTTGACATCGTCATTCGACGGAGCCATGAACATGCTCACCACGACGCGCAAATAATAATAGAGCGATGCCACGCTGGTCAGAATGCCCAGCACTGCGGCCATGACGTGGCCTTCTTTGATCGCGCCTTTGAAGATCATGAATTTCGAGAACGCTCCGCCCAACGGCGGCATGCCTGCGAGCGACAACATGAAGATCGCCATGCACAGCGCAATCCCGGTGTGCTCTTTGGCCAATCCGCCGAAATCGCTCATCGTTTCAATCGGTCGTCCATCCTTGCGCAACAATCCGAGCACACCGAACGCGCCCAATGTCATCACGCCGTAAACGAGTAGATAGAAATTGATCGAATGCAAATGTTCGGCGACGTCTTTCGAATTCGGCGCAATCAACAATCCCAACATCAAATAGCCCGTGTGCGCAATTCCCGAATACGCAAGCATCCGCTTCACACTGTTCTGCGTCATCGCAAGAATGTTGCCGACCACCATCGTGGCCACGGCGATGACTTCAACGGCCGGCAGCCATAGTGCACTGTATTCGCTCGCTGAAAATGTCTCAAAGAACAGACGGCATACGACCGCAAATGCAGCCGCCTTGACCCCAACCGACATCAATCCTGTGACTGAAACCGGCGCACCTTGGTACACGTCCGGAATCCAGAAATGAAACGGAGCGGCACCGATTTTGAACAGCGCACCCACGAAAATCAAACCCATTCCGAGCAAAACAAAGGGCGGCGAAATTTTGAATTGGGCTGCCTGACCCATCTTGACTTGAACAATTTCGTTGAGCGAAAACGAGCCGGTGCCACCATAGAAAAACGCGATGCCCATCAACATGAATGCCGTGCTGAATGCGCCGAGCACGAGGTACTTCATCGCGCCTTCATTCGATCGCAATTCGTGGCGGTTGCTGCCTGTCAAAATGTATGTCGAGATCGACATGATTTCGAGACTGATCAACAACGTCAGGAAGTCGTGCGACACAGCTAGGAACATCATCCCGGCAACGGCCAGCAAAATCAGTCCCAGGAATTCACCGGTCGAAAGCGTTGATTCTTCTTCGTGATGCGCGGCCGAGAGCAACGACAACGCACCGGCCAAACATGCAACCACCCATATGCCCAAACCAAATCCATCGATGGCAAATGCGCCGCCGAGAATCAACGTCTTGGCTCCACCGTCCTGACTCCCAGCAAACCACGCCGCCGCGTTCATTTTCAACGCCAACACCAGCGCGATGCCGCAGCCGGCGATGCCGACCCACGGCAGCACGAAGCGGTCACTCGGCTTCAAAAACAAGTCGATTGCGACCACCACCAGCGCGGCCACCAGCACCACACCCACCGGCAGCAATTGACTCAATTCGGACCAATCCATTCACTCGACTCCACGTAGAAAAACGTCGTACTCTCAATTCGATATCGCACGCAAATACGGCGACAGTCCGCCTACTTTTTTTCAATCACCGGCGCATCTTTGACCCGTATTTCCGAATACTCAATGAACTTGTTCGCAGCCGGTTTGATGCGTTCAAAGAATCCTGCCGGAGCTACACCCATCGCAAAAATCGCGACAATAAGCGGAGCGAGCACAGCGATTTCGCGACCATTCAAGTCCGCGAGGTGCTTCAATTCTTCCCGGCGAATCGTTCCAAAGAACATGCGCTTCACGGCGTAGAGCATGTAAACGGCACCGAGAATAACGCCCGTTGAAGCCAGCAATCCCAAGAACGGATCGCGCTGGAATCCGCCCAGCAAACACGTGAATTCTCCGATGAAACCGTTCGAAAGCGGAAGGCCAATCGATGACAACGTGACGATCACAAACGCGACGGTATAAACTGGAACCGATTTCGCGATCCCGCCGTAAAACGCGATCAAGCGCGTGTGCGTGCGTTCGTACATCATGCCGATTAACAAAAACAACGCGCCCGTCGAAACACCGTGATTCAACATCTGATACACGCCGCCTTGAACGCCCGTCGTCGTCATTGAAAACACACCCAGCATACACGTACCCATATGAGCGACCGAACTGTACGCGACGAGCTTCTTGATGTCCGTCTGAACAAACGCCATCATCGATCCATAGATGATTCCGATGACGCAGATGATCATGAAGAAATGAGCATACGTGTGAACTGCGACGGGAAAGAAGGGGAATACGATGCGGATGAAACCGTAGCCACCCATCTTCAACAACACAGCCGCCAGCACAACGGAACCAGGCGTCGGTGCTTGAACGTGCGCGTCAGGCAACCATGTGTGGACCGGGAAGAGCGGAACTTTGATGGCGAATGCGAGTGCGAATGCCCAGAAGCACCAGAATTCGGCGTTGCGTGACAAAAATCCTGGATCGTTCGGAGCAAGTGTCCGCGCTTTGGCCAAAGCCGTCGTGAGCGATACCACATCGAAACTCTGCGCCCCGGTTTTGAAGTATACAAACAGGAGCGCGATGAACATCAACAAACTGCCGAACGCAGTGTAGATAATAAATTTAGTCGTCGCATAAATCTTCTCTTCCCCACCCCACACACCAATGATGATGTACATCGGAAGCAAACTGGCTTCAAAGAAGACATAGAAGAGGAACAAATCGGTCGCGCAGAAGACACCAATCATCGCAGTCTGAAGAAACAGCATGGCAATGTAAAATTCTTTCTGACGCTTCTGTATGTAATTCCACGAACTCAACATCGCAATCGGCATGATGAAGGTTGTCAGCAATACGAGTAGTGACGAGATGCCATCGACTCCGAGATTGAATCCAATGTTTAGATATACTTTGCCAGCGGCGTCTTTGAATTCGACCCACTTGTGTGCTTCGGTGAACGCGTAACCGTCCGCGCCGGGATTGAACGAGAACCAGAGCGGCAACGAGGCTGCAAAGGTCGCGAGCGTGACCACAAATGCCCATACTTTTAGTTCGCGAGCGTTCTGTTCGCGGGCCAAAAACATCGGCAACGCTCCCAGCACCGGCAACACGATTAACCACGTCAGCAACATCGAAAATCCTCATCCGCTTTCAAGTCCGGATCAACCGTCCGGAAAGTACGTCACTTGGCTACTGAATTCATATACAGATAAATCAAAAACGCGACCGTCCCACTCAAAATCGCAAACGCATACGCATTCATCAAGCCCGTCTGAATGCGCTTCAGCACAGACGATAGATTGCGAACAATTTCAGCGGTTCCACACACGATGCCGTCGATCGCAATCATATCCATGCCCCAATGCAGCAATTCAGCGAGGACACAGAATGGAAAGACGATCAATGCATCGTAAATCTCGTCAACATAGAACTTGTTCAAGGACGCTTTGTAAGCGATATTCGTTGACTTCTCGGGATCAGGCACATTATTACCTTTTCCATATCGGAAGTAAGCCAAACCAATACCCAATGCTGCAACCAGACCCGTCAAAATCAAATTCAACGTATGAGCGCCATGCAAACTGTGCTCTTCTAAATACGGCACGTTTCGAATACCAAGATGCTCCAACGCGTCTTTTTCTTCAATGAATGAACCGCCGTACAGGAAACCACCTGCGAGTGAGAAGAACGCCAGTACAACCAAAGGCAGCACCATCGTCCACGGTGATTCGTGAATATGGCTCTTCACATCTTCTGATGAGCGGTTCTGTCCGAAGAATGTCAGGAATATCAAGCGGAATGTGTAAAAGGCAGTACACAATGCAGCGGTGATACCCATGACGTAGTAAACAAGATACAAGACATTATGCGTATCATGGTATCGCGCCAACACATTGGCCAGAATGTTATCTTTCGAGAACCAGCCTGACGTTCCGGGAACACCTGACAACGCGAGTGCGCCGATCAACATCGTGCCGAAAGTCCACGGCAGTTTCTTCCACAATCCACCCATCTTGCGCATATCTTGTTCGTTCGACATGGCATGAATGACGGAACCAGCACCCAAGAAGAGCAAGGCTTTGAAGAATGCGTGAGTCAAGACGTGGAAGATACCGAGCGAGAACACACCAGCACCTAAGCCGACAAACATATAGCCGAGTTGTGATACGGTCGAATACGCCAATACTTTTTTGATGTCTAACTGCGTCAAGCCAATCAACGCGCTGAAGAGCGCTGTGGCGGCTCCGACTCCGGCGATGAGCAGCAAGGCTGTTTCGCTGAATGCGAATAACGAGTGCAAGCGGCAGACCATGTATATACCGGCGGTCACCATCGTTGCGGCATGGATCAAGGCGCTGACTGGCGTCGGGCCGGCCATCGCGTCCGGCAACCAGACGAACAACGGAATCTGAGCTGATTTTCCAGTGGCTCCGATGAACAGACAAATGCAGGCAAGCGTAATCAAAGCAGCAAGATTCTTACCCAAATCTTTCGGCATCGTCAATGGAATCGAGACGGTATCTTTGGGATCTGCGACGTTGGCAGCGCTATACTTCGGCAGTTCGGCTTTTTCAGGTAATTCGACTTTCTCGCCTTTACCGTACTTCAAACGAAGCGCTTCTGTGTAGTCCAACAAGCCTGGATTTTCAGGCATCTTGACCTGCTTAGTTACAGTATCAAACGTTGTCTGAGGCGTGACGTTACCTTTTTCGCCATTGACCGGCGCAGTCACGTAATTGACGGTCCCAAACACCGCGATCAAGGTGAAGATACCCATCAAGAAACCCAAATCGCCGATGCGATTGACGACAAAGGCTTTCATGCCGGCGGCGGCATTCTTGCTTTCTTCGTACCAGAATCCGATCAGCAAATAGCTACACAGACCTACGCCTTCCCAGCCGACAAACGTCATCAATAAGTTGTCGCCGAGAACAAGTAAAATCATCGCGAACAAGAATAGATTCAAATACGCAAAGAAGCGCCAAACACTCTTGTCATGGGCCATGTAGCCCATTGAATAGAGGTGAATCAACGTGCCGATTCCGGTCACAACCAGAATCATGACAGAGGACAATTTATCAATATACAAACCGAACGAACAATTCAATTCAGACGTCAAAATCCACGTCCCGTAAGAGCTATGAAACGCAGTGCGACCGTTCTCGGCTTCATGCAACGAGGCCACGCACATGAAGGCCATGATAAACGCACAGAGCGCTGCCAGGGTTCCAATGAAACCGGAGAACTTCTTGTCGAATTTGCGACCAAACAAGCCATTCAACAAAAACCCAATCAACGGGAAGAGCGGAATCAAATACATCCGTGATTCAAGCACGTCGCGGGCGGGCAAATAGTGTGCGATCCACTCCATCATTTCTAGTCAGTGTCCAAAGGCCGGGCGTTAATGTACTGATTCTGCTTGAACAACACGTCATCCTGCTTCGAGCTTACTGCTTCAACTCCGTCATATCGCGCGTATCTACTGTTTCATTATTACGGAAATACGTGATCAAAATCGCCAAACCGACTGCGGCTTCTGCTGCGGCGACTGCGATAATAAAGAGCGCGAAGATCTGACCGTTTTCACCTGCCGTCGCATTGCCTGCTTCGTGTGGCATGTTGGCATGCATGCGGGCAAAACTGGCGAAGACCAAGTTCACGGCGTTGAGCATCAATTCGAGCGAAATCAACACGGTCAGCACGTTGCGACGAGCCACCACGCCCCATGCACCGATGGAAAAAATGATCACCGCCACAATGAGGCAGGCTTTAAGATTCATCAGCCCGCCACCGTCGGCGATTAGTATCGAAGGCAATTCAAAACCCATTTTAAACCTGATTCGTCCTATATGCGTTTCTTCGACAACAGCACCGCACCCAGCGTCGCCACCACAATCAACACAGACGCCAATTCAAACGGCACCATTTGTTTATTAAACAACGGATGCGCAATACTTTCAATCGAACCAAACACCACATCCGCTCCTGTTTTGTCTTTCTGTACTGCGACCGGCTGGTAGAAGCTTTTTTCCATCTCATTCGTCGTGCCGTTTTGGGAAAACAACGCCAGGGTCGCCGCAAGCAAACCTGCTCCAACACACGTCATAAACCACGACTTCAACGAGAAATCGTCCCGCAATTCTTCCGGGCGCAAGTTGATCAACATGATCACGAACAGGAAGACGACAAGAATCGCGCCGCCATAGACGATCATTTGAATGGATGCCAGGAACGTCGCATTAAGCAGCACAAACAGTGTCGTCATGCCCAGGAAAAACGGCAGCATGTACACGACCGAATAGACTGGATTTTTTCGCGAAACGATCAGTACCGCAGACGCAATGCAGACAATCGCAGCTAAGATAAACGCCAAATCACTCATCACAGGCCTTCACAAAGTCAACACTCATCTTGCTCTGGAAATCAGGCAAAACTTCAGCAGATCACCGCATTTGCCCCAGGACGCAAGCACACCCCGGCAAATCGTTTCTGGTGTATCAATAATTGAACCTAAAGTAACCGTTTAAGGCGCAGATTCAAGTGCAAGTCGAAAGAACTTTTGTACCGCAGGCGTCCCGCCTGCACGTTTCTGAAACAGGCAGGCGGGACGCCTGCGGTACGAGTCTCTTTAATGGTGCGATTTCGCTGCCGGTTGCGCGCCGGGAATTCCGTCCGGGCGATAATGATGGCGGCTCAAACTCAACCCGTAGCGTTCGCCATCAGCCAGCAAGCGGTCCTTTGTGTACACCTTCTCGTCGCGCGTGTTGGCGACGACGTTATACGTGGAGGACAGCGCAATCGCATCGACCGGGCATGCTTCTTCGCACATGCCGCAATAAATACAGCGCAACATGTCGATCTCGAAACGCTTCGGATAGCGCTCGCGATTTTCCCAATCGGCGGGCGTCGCCGCGCCTTCAATGTGGATGCACTCCGACGGACACGCCGCTGCGCACATGAAACATGCGACGCATTTGACGTGGCCTGCGTCGTCTTTTTTCAAATAATGCTCACCGCGATACCCGGTGCGCGGAATATGGTTCTTCTTTTCGTTGGTCTTATCCGTACCGTCGTAATCAACCGTGAACGATTTCTTGAACACGTGCTTCAGCGTGTTGAACATGCCGCGACCGATTTCAGGCAGATACATTTTTTCAAGAAACGTCTGCTTGCGCAGCGGATCGCCACCCCTTTCGTTGGGTTCAACGTGAGCGTGTCCGCTATCATTTGCATGTCCGTGTGCCACTGTGCGTGCTCCGATTTAATTATTTTTTCGACTCAATTCAATCAATTAATTTTTAGTACGCGTTCAGTACGATTTCGAGCCGCGCATGTCAATAACCGGCATACTTATGACGCTTACTGACGTGCGCGGCTCTTGGTTCTAAAATTTCTTCGACACCATCGCCGCGACCGGTTTCACTTCGCCAGGCTTTTCAACTTTCGGCGCCACCGGCAAATTGAGATACGCCGTCACCAACAAGTTGAGCAACGCCAGCGGAATAACACCCTTCCAACCAATGTTCATCAGCTGATCCCAGCGGAAACGCGGCAACGACCAGCGCACCCACATCGCGAAGACGACGAACGCGAACGCTTTCAATCCGAACGATGCCAAGCCTAATCCGACGGCCAGCGCTTGCATCATGTTGAACTGATTCGCGCCGTCCACTTTGGCTATCGCCATCAACGCGTTGTAACCCGGATAGTGCCATCCGCCGAGGAACAGCGCCGCAATAAGCGCACCCATCGATAGCATCGCAATGTATTCGCCTTGGAAGAACATCCCGAAGTGCATCGAATTGTATTCGGTATGGTACCCACCAATCAACTCGGCTTCGCACTCCGCCAAATCGAACGGCAGACGATTGTTTTCAGCGAAGGCGCAGATCGTGAACAAAATAAACGCCAGCGGCTGATGCCAGATGCCCCAATTACACGTGCAATCGGAAGCGGCTTGATGATTCACAATTTCTCGTAACGAGACCGATTGATGCATCATGATGACCGACAATAAGATGATTCCCATGCCGACTTCGTAACTGATCATCTGCGCCATCGCTCGAACGCCACCGAGGAGCGCGAATTTATTGTTGCTCGCCCACCCGCCGAAGGCCAGGCCATACGCAGACAAACTGGCCACGCCCAGCACCCACAAGAGACCAACGTGAAGGTCGGCGATTTGAAGTTTGATGCTCTGCCCGAACAAGCCGATGTCCGGCCCGACAGGCATCACGATGAACGCCAGGAACGGAGGCATCAACGCGAAAAACGGTCCCATCGCAAAGAGGAACTTGTCGGCACCAGCGGGCACAAACGCTTCTTTCGTGATCAGCTTGAACGCATCAGCGAGCGATTGCAAGAATCCGCCCAAAATGCGACGCTTGCCGGATTTGATTCCCAAGATTTCAAGTGGGCTATCCGGCCCGAGCAGGCCCACGCGCGATGGACCGTCGCGGTTTTGAATCCACGCGCAGACTTTGCGTTCCAAAAAAACCAAAAACGGAACGATCCCCAACAGCCCGCCGAAGACCATCGCGATGGGCACAAGCTTGACCGCCAGCTTGGCGAATTCGTCGTCCGTCAATCCCAAAAATGCAATCGTGTTCATCATTCTCCCACCAATTTCTCTAGATAACTTGGTCTATTCATCTTAGCGCGCTTGGCCTTTTTTGCCAGTCGCGAGGCACGGCACAGTCTACTTCTGTACAAGTAAAACCACGCCCTTCTCCCCCAACCCCTGATGCGTCAGCCCGGCGAATTCGACCTGCGTTTCGGACAAGCGGCGGAATACTTCGCGCGCGGAGACCAGTTTCGAATCCGCGTTACCTGCGCCCTTCGCGACGCGTTGCAGAACGCTCACGTCGTCGTGGCCCTGGCCTAACGGGTCGATGGCTCGGCGGACGAGCTGAGCGCGGTTTTGGCTGTTCACAAACACGCCATCTTTCTCCGCGAAACTCGATCCCGGCAAAACCACGTGCGCGGCGGCGGTCAACGGACCGTTCAAGACGTCTTGAACGACCAAGTATTCCACCTTCTTCAACGCTTCCAACAGTTCCGGCGAAGGCGCGTAATTCGGCATCAAATTAACGAGATACAGCGCCTTGATCTTGCCTGCTTTAATGCCCTCAATAATTTTCGCCGTCTGACTTTCAACGGCTTCGCCAAATACCAATTTTGCCCCGGCGCTGTTCGGGTTCTTGTCAGCTTCGATTGTGAAGCCTGTGAACTTCTCTTCTTTACCGACAGCTTGAGCGATCAATCCGACTTTCAGACTGCCCAGCGTGTCCGCGAACAAATTCTTAAAGAGCGACATTTCTTCGACCGTCAACCACGCGCTGACGATTCCGGCGACGGACTCCGGATCCTTCTTTGCGTAGCCCGCCAATTTCTCGCCGACGGCTTTGGTGACGCCGTGAATATCGAGGCTTGCTTGTCCGTCCGCTTTGCACATCAACACGCGATTTGCAGCGTTGATGTAGTGAAAATCGTGCCGACCGTAATCGCACATCCACCAACCGTTGACGTCCACATTTTCGCGCGGCTTGAGTCGGCGAACGTATTCTTTTTGCACTTCAACATCAATATTGCATCCTTTGGAGCAATCGGGACAGATGCTTTTACTCGGACGCAAATACCATGCGCGGTAGCTGAACATCAAACTGGTGTCGATCAACGCACCGACTGGGCAAATGTCCACGATGTTGCCCTGAAGTGGATTGTCCACCGGATGTCCCGGCGCGATGTCGATTTCGCTGCGGTCGCCGCGGTTGATCACATACAATTCGCTGGTGCCCGAGACTTCATCCAGGAAGCGTGTGCAGCGTGTGCAAGTGATGCATCGGTCGGTCCACAACTTGATCGCGTGAGGATCATCCGAGCGACCAAGATCCTTAGGAGCCTTCTCGTTTTTGACTTCTTCGAAACGACTGTCGGCTTTGCCGTGGTCGTACGAATTGTTCTGCAACATACACTCGCCGGCTTTGTCGCAGACGGGGCAGTCGAGCGGGTGATTGATCAGCAGGAATTCCATGATGTATTGGCGCGCCTTGATCACGTCCGGCGTGTCCGTCTCGATCACCATGCCGCGCGGGTTGAGCGGTTCGCGGCAGGAGATGATCGGCTTCGGATACATCTGAATCGGCTGGTACGTCAGGTTCGGCGCCATCAACGGTTTGCCGCTCATGACGTCGATCTGATTGACGTAGCACATGCGGCAATTGCCGTCAGGTGACAAACCTGGATGGTAGCAGAAATGCGGAACATCGTGGCCGAGGTCATGCAGCGCGCCGATCAGCGACTTGTACTTCTTCGGATCAATGAAGTTGTCCTTGCCGTTCACGCGCAACGTCATCTGCCCGTCGGGCGCTTTGGGCAGAACGATGGCGGGCTGCGGCGGCGCAGGCGGACCTCCGGCGGGTGGCGCGGGCGGTGCTGGCGGTGCCATTGGCTTGGGCGCTTCGACAACGGCTGCGGCTGTGGACGGCTTCTTTTCGTCGGACATTAAATCGCTTCCTCTAAATTTGAATGGCGCTCAGTTTAGGCTAAGGCAGGACGGTGGCAATGCCAAATTCATGAAAATGATGATCGATCGAAAGCGCCGTCCTGATCTTTCGCTTTCGGATGTAGTAGTAGCTCAAGCAATCCGTAAATGACCAGTCTTTGTCTGAGAATTTGGAGTAAATTGCGTAGGCTCCGTCCAAATCGCTCCTCGTCGTGAAAATAATATCTACCAAATCTGGATCATTCAAAAACGTCCATACTGCATGTCGCGCTTGGTATTTGTTTCGACTCTTTAGCACTGAAAAAAGCTCATCAACTATGTAATCTGAAGTAACTAATCTATACGTCCGGCTCATTATCAACTTGCGAATAGGTACTGACTGTGGAAGGACTGGAACAAAAAGTTCGAGCCACGCACACGTGTCCACGAAGGCCTCTTCCTTGATAACGGTGCTCATGGCTAGGACCCATAAATAAGTTCATCATCCGATTTGTCTGGATGAGGGTCGGGAGGAAAAGTCATCGCGTCAAGTTCCGCCAAAATGTCCTTCATTTTTGATTGGGAACGATCAGGCTTGATACGATCATTCAGTTGTGTTTTTGACTTTGATACGCCTCCGCGTCGCGAGGACTGTGATTTTGTTTCGCGAATAGTTACGACAACATTCCCGGGCTTCAAGTTGACCTTCTCGGCGAGTAACAGCCGCCCCGCAGGAGTAACGCGAGCTATTAGTTTTAAGGCACCCATTTCGAAAACTCCTTTCTATACCTATCGATATAAAAAAATAATAAATAAAGTGTCCTATTCATTTCTCACATACTAGTCATTAGTTAGCGACATGAATACTACAATCGAATCGCCTTGTCGCCAAACTTCTCGACCACCATGCTCTTGCCGGTCTTGCAATAGTGTTCGAATTCTTCTCGGAATTTAATGATCGTTGCGCCCACCGGCATCGCGACGGAATCAGCTAACAAACAGATCGTCGTACCACTCATTTGAGTCGCGACATTGAACAAGCGTTCGAAGTCATCTACCTTGCCTTTGCCATGATAGATTTTCGAAATAATCTTTTCGAGCCAGCCGGACCCTTCACGGCACGGCGTACATTGGCCGCAGGATTCATGATGGTAGAAGCGCACGAGATTGTACAGTGCACTGACCATGCAGACGCGCTCATTCATCGTGATCACGGCGGCAGATCCGAGCAACGAACCGGCTGCGCGCAAGGAATCGAAACTCATTTCCATGTCGAGGCTGTCAGTCAAATCCTTGCCATTCGATGCGCGGTACGATTTGCCATCGTAGCGCATCAACGGCATGGACGATCCGCCGGGAATCACGGCTTTGATCGGAATATCGTCTTTCATGCCGCCGCCAAGCGTCGAATCAAAAAGCAATTCGCGCATCGTAATATTCATCGGATGCTCGTAATTACCGGGATTTTTGACATGGCCGCTCAGACAGTAAATCATCGATCCGGGGCTGGTGTTGTTGACCATCTTGCCGTCTTTGTCAGGCTTCGCACCGATCTTTGAGAACTCCGCCGAACCGACGCGGATGATATATGGCAGCGACGCGATCGTGCTGGCATTGTTCACGACCGTCGGGGAGCGCCATGCGCCTTCAACGGCGGGGAACGGAGGCTTGACTTTCGGGTAGCCGCGATCACCTTCGAGCGAACTCAGCAAGCCTGTTTCTTCACCGCAAATATACGCACCTGCTCCGCGATGCGGCTGGACGTGAAAATTGAATCCTGTCCCGAGCACATTCTTGCCGAGGTAACCTGCTTTGTAGGCTTCAGCGCAGGCGCGAGTCAGGTGATCGAAGACTTCGACGAATTCACCGCGTATATAGATATAGGCGTTTTCAATGCCGACGACGTGCGAGGCGATGATGCAGCCTTCGATGATCATGTGCGGATTGTACAAGCCGACGATGCGATCCTTGCACGTGCCCGGTTCGGATTCGTCGAAGTTGACGGCGAGGTAGCGGTTCTTCTTCGATTTGTAATCGACGAAACTCCACTTCATGCCCGTCGGAAAGCCTGCGCCTCCGCGCCCACGCAACCCGGACTTCTTGATCTCGTCAATCAACGTTGGGATGTTGTTCGTTACGGGGTCGCGCGGCGTGGCGAGTACTTTCTTCGCGGACTCATAGCCCCCTTTTTCAAGGTAGCGTTCCAGCGACCACTCGCCTTTTTTATACGCCCCGTCGAACAGCACAGGTTTGAAATCTTTGATCAGCATGACGTGTCGTCTTCCGTTCTCGTTATCCAGTTACCAAATCACATTTACAGGGTACTGCGCGATCTTTGTGTCACTTGTTAATATAGTTGCATTCAGTTCCAATGCTTGAGCAACCAACATACGGTCAAAAGGATCACCGTGTATCGATGGCAACTTCTTCAACCCAAATACATGGGATTCAGTGATACCCAAAATCCTCAGTCGATTGCTCTTCTTCAATTCCTCTACGGCCTGCAATAACTCAGTATTCATCCTAAATTTTCCAGACAGCAACTTAATCTGTAGTTCCCAAATACTAGCCAAACTCAAATAGAGATCAGGCTCAACACTGCTACAAATCTTGCGGACTCTTTCCGTTAATTTTTCGGGTTCTGTGCAAAGCCAGATAAATACACAGGTGTCCAGAATATATTTCATTCCTCACCCATCCAAAATGAATCCGGCAACTCATCATTGAAATCCGGACTCATCGACATGAGTCCTCGAAATTGTCCCCACACGCGGGTCGGTTTAACAATCGGATCGTTGACCGTTGATAATGGTGCGTCGACTTTCGCAACCAACGGTGTGTTGAGCGGCAGCATCACTGGCTCATCCAGAACAATCGATGTCCCATCATAATGGAATTTGAATTCAATCATGATCCGTGACTCCTTTCTCCCCCGTCAGACACAAACCCACTTTTGTTGCAGCAAACAACAGCGCCGCTCGAATGTCATCCTCTGTCAATTCCGGATAACAGATCATCAACTCTTCTTTTGGATGATACGCCAGCCTTTCCAAAATCAATTGCACCGTCAACCGGGTTCCTCTGATACAGGGTTTCCCCATCATAGTCTTCGGATTGCGACGAATTCGATCCAAGTCATCCATGAATCCAATTCTTCTTTCAAATCCTCGGAACCCTACTTCCCGTCTGGAAACGCCTCCACCATCGGGCGGTATGAACAGCGTCCGCCTTCCAGTGACGGGCCGTTTGACAGATGCGGCGGTGTTTTATCCTGTCTCAACGCGGCTACGATTTCAGTAATTTTCTGCGGTGTTAAATTCTCGAAGTAATCATCGTTGATCTGAACCACCGGAGCGGTGTTGCAGCTGCCTAGGCACTCGACTTTCTTCAGCGTGAATTTGCCGTCATGGCTGGTTTCGCCGATGCCGAGTCTTAATTCTTCTTTGAAACAATCCGCGACCATTTGAGCGCCCATCAACGCGCACGGCAGTGTGGCGCAGACCATGACAATGTACTTCCCCTCCCCCGGCTTGCGGTAGTGGCTGTAGAAGGTAAACACGCCGTTGACGAACGCCGGTGCCAATTCCAGCTGTTCGGCCAGGTAATCCATGGACGCAGTATCTACAAAGCCCTGCTGCTCTTCGACCAGGCGGAATCCTGGCAACAAGACAGCCTGCTTGGAAGGATAGCGCTTCAACAGCCAGTCAAACTGCTTGCGCGAATCGTCGTTAAATTTAAATGCCATTGTTTATATTCTCAGTTCACGGTTTACAAAATCACTGCCTACATTTTTTAAAGTGGCTGATCTTCCATATGACGTTGAATCAAGCCAGCCACAATTGAAACAACTCCTACCAGAATCATTTTAAACCATGCAACGTACTCGCCAGTAATCGGGTCTCTATTCACATAGGACCAAAACGTCAATCCAGCTCCTAATACCAGCAAAAAAATCCCACTGAAAATAGAAAGTGTCAAGTTCATTGGCTAAATCTCCAATCGATTTCCTGCGCGAGCATCTCCCAAGTACTTCACAATCTGTTCTCCGCCACCGGAAAATACCAGCTCACCTAATTCCTTTAGTAACGGCAAGTCCACTTTATTAAGTGTAGCAATATCAATAAAGTCAGATGCATCTTTGTATTTCTTGACCAGATTCCGATAGTGACCCGTCATCGCTGCAAATTTCATAGCCAACGCAGATTCGACCTTAGGGACACGCACTTTCAATCTGTCTACCCGAGTTTCCGAAAACTCTGTAAAGACTCGTTTATGCAGTGGCGTTGTCGTCAGTATCAAATCAACCAAATACTTTCCATCCAACTGATACCGCCACACATCCGGATTCTTTTCCTGAATCAATGCTGGAAACTTCCCCAGTATTGCATTGGAGGCTTTCACTTTATCTTTAACACGCACAATGAAGTCAACATCCTGAGTGGCCCGAGGATCACTCATCCAAACGCTAACTCCATGAGCACCTACCAGCATGAATTCAATATCTGCGGCTTTTAACGCCGGAATCAAATCACCTGGTACCATGCGCGTTACCTCCCATTTTTGCTCACGACCGATCATCGGGAGCTTTGATAGCATCGATGAGATTCGGATATTGTCAGCAATAGCAGTCGCAACACGCATCTTATCGATCCAACTCCCCCGCGATGACATTAATGCTCGCCATGCACGACACTGCGTCAGACAACATTCTACCCGTCACCTGCTTCACATACGACGAATAATTATAGAAACTTGGCGGGCGGATGCGGACGCGGTAGGGCTGGCCGGTGCCGTCGGAAACGATGTAGAAGCCCAGTTCGCCGTTCGGTGTTTCGGTCGACGAATACACTTCGCCCTTCGGCGGAATCAAGCCGTGGCCTGGCATGACCAGCTTGAAATGATGGATCAGGCTTTCCATGTCTTGATAGACCATGTCTTTCGTTGGCAGCGTGACTTTGTGATCGACTGAATTGACCGGACCTTCGGGCATTTGTTCAAGCGCCTGATGGATGATCTTCAGTGATTCGCGCATTTCGGCGATGCGGACCTGGTAACGCGCAAACACGTCGCCTTCCGTGCGTGTCGGCACATCGAAATTCAGCTTGTCGTAGCACAAATACGGGCGTGATTTGCGAACGTCGTAAGGCACTCCACTCGCGCGCAACATCGGCCCAGTCAATCCATAGCTGATCGCTTCGGCGCTCGTCAAATTGCCGACGTCAATCGTGCGATCTTTGAAAATTTTGTTCTTGTTCAACATCAATTCGATTTCGCTGAGCACCGCCGGAAATTTGGCGACGTAATCTTTGACCAACTTCGAGAAATCAGCTGGTACATCGCGGAAGATGCCGCCGATGCGCGTCCAGCTCGTCGTCAACCGCGCGCCTGTCACGGCTTCGAAAATGTCATACATCTTTTCGCGTTCGATGAAGGTCCACAACATCACCGAGAACGCGCCCAAATCCATCGCTTGCAATCCGACCGAAACAACGTGGTCGGCCATGCGCGACAATTCGGCCATGATCACGCGAACGTACTGTCCGCGCTCCGGGACTTTGACGTCGAAAAGCTCTTCGCACGCGATGGCAAAACCGATGTTGTTGTTCAGCGGCGAGAGGTAGTTCATGCGGTCGGTGACGACCACGAATTGATTGTAGTTGCGGTACTCGCCGAGTTTCTCGAAACCGGTGTGCAGGAAGCCGATTTCGGGCTCGATTTTGGCCAGCGTTTCGCCGTCCAATTCAACCTTTAGGCGCAGCGTGCCGTGCGTGGCAGGATGCTGCGGCCCGATGTTCATCGACATCGTCTTGAACACTTCATGGGTCGCTTTGGGAGCGATCTTTTTTACGTCTTCAACGGTCGTCTGCATAACGTTTGAATTCCACTGTTCTGATGAATCGTTCACGGCTTCGGGCGTTAAAATCCCTGCGCCTGCGCGTAATTGAATTTCGGAAAGTTGTCGCGCTCGCCTCGCCCTTTGAGCGGATAATCCTTGCGCAACGGATGCCCTTCGTAATTGTCCGGCATCAGAATACGCTTGAGGTCCGGGTGGCCTTTGAAGACGACGCCGAACAAATCATACGCTTCACGTTCGCCCCAATTCGCGCTGTCCCACACGCCTGAAACGCTGTCGATTTCACACGGGTCTTCCGACACATACGCCTTCACGCGCAACCGGGCATTCTGTGAGATCGACGTGAGTTGGTAGACAACCGCAAAGCGCTCCGTGAATTCTTTCTGCATATCCGTCGGCAGACGCAAGCCGTCCACGCAGGTCACGTCTGTCAGCATCTCAAACTTCGCTGATGCGTCGTCGCGCAGGAACGTCATCACCGCCAAAATCGATTCGCGCTTGACCCGCAACACCTGTTGCGAGCGAAATTCAGACGTGCTGAGAATCGCATCGCCGAAGCGTGTTTGGAGTGTCGTAAAGAGTTTCGAGAAATCGAGGGACATCGTCAATCCTTAATGTAGGCTGAACGGTTCAAAAATTTTTACGCGTTTCCAATTCGCGCCACATGCTTGACGTCACGTTCCGGCAATCCAAACAACGCTTCCTGTAACGGGGTGTCTTTATCGGGAAGACTGTGGCGAGTTCCCGTCAATTCGGGAGCAGCTTGCGTGGAGTTCGAGACCAACGAAACCGGTTGGAAATCCAAGGGATGCTTCGTGCGGTCGTACAATTTATAGTTACGTTCGTTGCGCTTGATCTTCTGCTGGATCAGCATCACGGCATCAATCAGGCCTTCCGGGCGCGGTGGGCAGCCGGGAATATAGACATCGACGGGAATGAATTGATCGACACCTTGAATCAGCGTGTACGTGTCAAAAACGCCGCCGGTGCTGGCGCATGCGCCCATTGAAATGCACCACTTCGGTTCGGGCATCTGATTGTAGATTTCAATCAACACCGGCATCATCTTGATCGAGATGCGACCGGAGACGATCATCAAATCGCTTTGGCGCGGTGAAAAGCGGATGACTTCAGCTCCGAAGCGCGACAAGTCGTAGCGCGACGAGAGTGTCGCCATCATTTCAATCGCGCAACACGCGGTGCCGAACGGCATCGGCCAGAGGCTGTTGCTGCGCCCCCAGTTGATCAGCGAGTTAATCGTGGTCGTGATAAACCCACCATCGCCCGACTTGTCGCTACCGATAACGCCTGTTCCCATTTCCGTCGTGTCAGCCATGTGCCACTCGCTTTCGTAAAAATTCGACGATCCGATACAGATTCAAAAAGCTACGTACGTATAAGCTAATCCCATTCCAACGCGCGGCGTTTGACGATGTAAATAAGTCCCAATCCGAGCACTGCAATAAACGCCACCACGCCCCAAAATCCCTGCATTGGATTTTCTAGTTTCTGAT
>Ga0194061_1000569_pt1 | contig 22305 bp, 19 predicted proteins | sample SepL2221m_MetaG_FD_163423 | JGI IMG/M metagenome (GOLD analysis project Ga0194061, IMG submission 163423) | Anoxic zone freshwater microbial communities from boreal shield lake in IISD Experimental Lakes Area, Ontario, Canada - Sep2016-L224-21m | ecosystem: Environmental > Aquatic > Freshwater >... | reverse complement strand
GTATTAAAAGATGTAATCTGACCTTGAAGCGTACTAACCGGCGCTAACCAATTCTCCGGTGAGTAATTAAATATCTCTGCAGGTGTATTGCTAACAGATTCTGAGACATCTATATTCCCGCCCGTTCTTTCTAGATATATTTGGTTAGCCATGAATGAGCCATTTACGGTTAGTGTGTTGGGGCTAGTTGAAGTTCCGTAGCAAGCTTGTTCCTGATGATGTCCCAATTTATCTGCACAGTCTTTTATGTCCCCAGTAGCTATATATATTCCGTCTAAATTATGTACACTTGAATCAATATAAATATTTTTAGCTATTATTTTCAGATTTGGTATTTGGCTAGCGTCTGTCCAGCCAGCTGTGTTGTATTTGATGTCGCCGCTGATGAATACGTCACCAGTTGTATATATAGTTGCTTGAGTACCGTTAATAATGTTGAGGCTGGAAATTTGTAAATTGCTATTGTAGGCTTTTGTTCCTGTGCTTACAGAAGATATCGTTCCTGGGTTGCCGGATGGTGTCATAGAGCCATAGCTAGAAAGATCTGGCCCACATGGAGCTGTGCCGAATAGGCCACCATAAATTGGTGAAGAATAGCCAACATTGGAAAATGTAAGCTCGTTGCCGGTGGCCGTATTGTTTTGGTTAGAAACAAATCCAATTATTTGTCCTAGTGCTTGAGCTGCCATGGTTGTGCCTGAGCCGTTGAAAGATGAGGAGTTAGTATTCCATGCTAGTATTCCGTCTGGATCATTAGAAATATCTGTGTCGGTACAGCTACCTACCGGCGCTCCTATTTTAGTGCCAGTTATTACGTCACCGCCAATAACTTTGAAGAATGGTTTGCTATAAATGGTAAAACTAGATGTACAAGTACTAAAGTCTGGATACGTAATCCCAGACGATGGCAAGGTTGATGCAAAAGTGAAATTTGCCGAATCAATACCTGGCGCATTACTTAAAGTCCTATCAGCGCTGCCAATCAAATTCGAACCAGATAAACTACCATTTACTACCGATGAAGAACCCAAAAAGTTAATCGTAAAGCTGCCGGCAATTCCTACGATAAAATTACTTGATCCAGGAAAGGCCGCAGTACTTGGCTGTTCTGAGAAACCAACGCTAGTGTTCACAGTCACAGTATTAGGAGTCCGATTAGAAAAAGTTGGTGATAAGCATGTATACACCACTCTCACAGGGCAATTTATAATGGTAGTGACGTTTTCAAATCTAGCAGAACTGGCAGTATTATAATCGGTTACGGAGATTTGATACTTATTGTACTTTCCATTACCATACAAGGTCCTACTCAAATCATAATTTAAATTGCCCCCGTTACTTATAGTTTTAGTGTTGTAGACCTGGGTGTAGCCCCCTGAACTATTTAATTGTCCGATTGTGTAGGATATATTTGTATTCGAGGAAGCGTCAGTGTCAGCAATAATTGCAGTGAGATTATCGTTGACATCGCAAACTGGTGAGCCAATTGATGGCTTATGATCTGCAGAAGTATATGCAAAGTTATACCCAGTATTATTTCCTAAATTATAATTACAGGCACCGGGGCTTTGTTTAGAACCTGCTGATTGAGAATCATAAAAAATATAATTAGTTTTGCAATGATCTTTAACTCCAATCGGTAGCGAACCTCCTGGCGGAGAAGCGCCCTTAATATAATCTGGAGTAATCACTACATTGCTTAATAGATTTCCATTTTTTGGGTCGGTAAAAACTTGGGGAACCCTAAGACAAAAATCGGCACCAATATTTTTTGATTTAGTATAATATCCCGTATCATCTGTGGTGGCGGTGGCATTATAAGTACAGTTATTAGCCCCTGTTATCTGTACACCAGAAAGACCTCTACTATCAGAACCATTGTAGTAATATACAAGTCCTTTGATATCCACTTTTGCAGATTTTACATAAATTGTTATGGATCCATTAGCCCCATTATCGCTAGAATTCAGCAATACTGCTCTGTCCACAGTAGCAAGAGAAGAGCTTGAACCTGATGCATAATTATAGTTTGTGGTACCGCTTACCATGCTATCTACAGCTTGTGGCGAATTTGCTAAATCTAGATTATAGCCAGACGGCGGAGATATTTCTAGAAATTTATTATTACCGCCGACTAGACAATTTACACCGATTGTCATAAAATTTTTCGTTGTACCTCCAACAAAAGTTGATGTTGCAGACTCGGCTCCGTTTTTACAAGGATTTTGAGCACAATTAATTGTTATGCTCGAATTAGAATTATCGCTTCCAGTTATTGATTGAAGAGGCATGTTAGTTCCTTGAGAGTCATAATCCCAACAACCTTTCAGTGAAGCAGAGTCATATGTGAAGGATCCGCCGTTCTGTTGATAGTGTTCTTTCAAGGTTGCATTACTAGGCGAAACTATCTGGCCACTATTAGAGTCTTTGAACTGAATTCCAACTGAATAAACATGTCCCCCGTTCTTATTGAAACATGATCCGTAATCGAGACTGGCAGCGTATACTTTAGCTCCGAAAATATATGCAAATGGCTTAGCAATTATTGCTTTGATATTATTCAAAACATCACCTAGAGTTTTAAAATAGATTACATTTTTCGAGTAATGATCAATCAAATTTCTTTCAGTTAGATACTTTCCGTTACTCGATTTTTCAAGTCTAAATATTGCAAAATATCCAACTGTCGATTTGAATACTCCAGTGTTCTGACCGATTTTTGTTAACTTGCTAATAGCTTCATAATTGGATATTCCTCCGCCTCCGAAATTTGCAAACATCGTACTGCTTGAACGTTCATCAACTAGATTATTAATGTATGTATAGCTCGTAGGAAATCCAACAGATGTTTTTTCAATATTATTATCCATTTTATAGGCATCGGTCTGCTCTTTTATAAAATCGTTAGAAGCTCCACTGTTAAAAAGTGGCAAAAATTGATTCGAAAGTTTGGATTTTATCGAATTATCTATTTCTGGTGTTTCATGCAAGAATGGATCCCATCTCATCGTAACACCGAAGATTAAATTTTTTGAAAATAGTTTATCGGAAAAATAGTTTTTAAGGTAATCCGTTTGATTAATATAATTAGCGATTTCTTTTGATTCACCGTATTGGGTGGAGACATAGTGATAATACTGTTCCTTGCCACCATTGATGTCGTAGTACTGCTTCATGTATTTATCTGTAGCAGCCTGCGAATAATCAAGACCGGCGATTTTTGCCTCGCTAACATATGCGTTATTGCTTATAATTGCATTTTTAGCAGTGTCGGCATAACTACTTAGAGTTTTATTTACTTTATTTTTAGCATCTTGAAACTGGTAATATTTCTCTAGATTCTGATAAAAAGTTCTAGTAGTGGCAATTCCGTTAATTTTCGAATAATACTTATCTACTTTGCTTATATAAATTAGAGATGCCAATAAGAGCAATATGACAACTAATGCTGTTATCAATAAACTGTGTTTATGACGTTCCAAAAACTTCATCAATAAAATAATTCCCTAATACAATAAGTATAGTACTAATGCTTGGTATATAAAAGCATATATTTAGTTTTTATCTCTGTTACAATATATCTATGTCAAAAAATCTAGAAATCGGCATCATCAGCTAGCAACCATACCATTCAGCCTCTCCTTTGAAATGCCTCCATTAGACAAACGAACACGTGGTTATTTGCCAAAATATATAAAAGAATTACAGACTACAGTAGGTGGTGAGTGGTAGGATAATCTTGGCTTAATTACCAATGTAGGCTTCTAATGCTGGTTGTATGGTCGTAACATGTGAACCACCATATACAACAAAAGGACTTTTACCATCACGGTATGTTTCTAGGATACGATGGAAAATAGTTCTGTCACGCATTTCCATACTAAATTTAGCAACCTCATTAATTCTATTGTCACCATTCCAATTAAGTTTATCCATACAGATCTGACCTATTACATCTACATTAAATTCTGGATTTATAATTATATTATCTCCATCAAAGACAAATAAGTCTTTATTGTCTAGTGCTGGTCGATATAATTCATTTAATGAAGGTAGTAATGTCTCGACTTTTTTAGCTAGCTCAGTTTTAATCTCATCTAGTCTACCTTCAGCGACTATTGCTTGTTTTTCGGCTTCTGTATAATCAGTAAACCCCTCAATACCCAATTCGGCAGCCTGGTGATTAATATAGCCCGCGATAAAGTCAGGTTCACCACTAGACATTTGAGTCTCTAGGCCCACAGCAACTCTAAACGCTAATAATTCTTCGCGTTTAATACCTAGTCTTTCCATTACACTTATCATTTCTAGCGTAGATGGCTCGCCAGAAATAGCTGGCACATTTTCCTTACCAGCTAAATTTTGAACTAAACCTGAATCTGCGGCTTTTTGGATAGCCTCATTACGATCTTCTACTAACCTTTCGTCCCCTTCATATATGACTACTCGGTCTTCTGGTTTTGTTTTGGCTAAATATTCTTCAAAAGCTTTTTGAGTATCTGCCATGCTCTCAGCTTCTGGGTTATATTCATGTCCAGAGATGGCCTTGCCTGTTTCAGGATCAACTTTTACAGATGCAACCAATGTTATAGAATGATCTGGTCGACCAAGCTCTACTACTTTAATCTTTCCATCCTTGATTCGTTCTTGATTAGATTGCTCATATTCGGTGCTACCAATAGGTGCATATTGCTTCCACGAATCTTCTTCTTTTTGAGCTTCAATCATTATTGATTCACGTGTTTCCTCGTCTCTTTGCGGTATTTGACTAGCCTCTTGTTCGGGTTGTATTGATACAACCTCTTCTTCATATGCCGCATCAAACCTGTCTAAAATATCCTCAGTTGAACCATCATTACCAACATTTTTATTCCACCAAGGTTCATCAATCTCTGGGCCAGTAATTTGTTGCGCTCTGATAACAGCATCGTTAATATCACCTCTATATAACTCAGCACTTTTGGCTACGTCTGGTTGTTTAGGCTGCGGCAATGTTTCTGTAATCATTTTTTTGTTTTATATTTACTTTTATACATTAGCATAATATTGCTGATTTGTCGAGTATATATTTCCTGCTGTTATCTATATCTGTTACAATTTAGATTATGTCTAAAAGTCTCGAAATCGGCATCGTCAGCTAGCAACCATACCATTCACTCTCTCATTTGAAATGCCAGAACTAGATAAAAGAACCCGTGGTTACCTTCCAGAATATATAAAAGAGTTGCAAACAACTGTTGGTGGCGAGTGGTGATTTCATAAAAACAAAAGTAACTTTTTTATTATAGTTAAAATTAGCTTACGACACTATATCCATCGAAATACTTATCGTTTTATCGGGGTCTACTACATGTTTTTCAGCAACTACTCGCTTTGCACCAAATGGTACATCATCGGGTTTGCGATTAGGTATAGTTGAACTCGCTAGATAGGTAGCTTCATATAGTTCTACGCCATCCATTGTACCTGGCTCTATACGTTCAATTATTTGGCTACCATCTTCTCTCTTGCCCCTATTAATACTTACTTTTTCATCTATAGGTACGACAACATTACCCTTCATCATATCTAGAAAAGATACTACACATACACCCGCCCAGTCTCTATCGTCCATTGTCTCGGACATTTCTTCTGAAACATGCGCTGAAGCAAACTGCATTAATGATCTTTCCATTTGAGAAGGTGGTGAATCCCTTAGCGCATCTCGATTATCAGTGTCATAGACTGGTAATTTCCCGACAACAGCATACATTTCATCTCCAAATGCATCCTTACCCCGCTCCGTGCCAAACTCAATTAGATAATGTAATGCTCTAGCCGTTCTGCCATTGCCGTTTTTCTTAGGATGGATCAAATTTATCGCTCCAGCCATAGTTAGACCTGCTCGCCTTAAAGCAGTCCGTTCGTCCAATGATTCGTCTTGAGCTATTTCCCTAACAGCATCGTAAGTTCTTTCCATTAATCTAGATTTATCTTCGAGTTTGGGGGTCGGATGGAGTGGAAGCTGACCATCCTCATAATCATATGAAATACTTTCTCCCCTAGTAATAGAATTTACATAACCAAACATTCTTTGAAAATCTTCATTCGACATGCTTGAAAATAACTCACGTCTTTGTCCAGGATCGGCTAATTGTTCGTCTATTCCCAATAATTCTAAACGGTGGAACCCCTTGCCGTTATCTGCTATTTCTGGGAAATGATCTGCTTCTATCTTTTCTGACATAATTTTATTTTAAATTTACTCTTATACATTAGCATATTCTTGTCTTTTTGTCGAGTATATATTTCCTTGCAAACTCTGTATCTGTTACAATTTAGATTATGTCTAAAAGTCTCGAAATCGGAATAGTCGGCCTTCCAAATGTTGGAAAATCAACTCTTTTCAACATACTCACCGACGGAAATGCCCTAGCCGCAAACTACCCTTTTGCAACAATTGAACCAAATAGCGGAACAGTGGCAGTTCCTGACGACAGACTCCAAGTATTAGCTGACCTATACAAGACAAATAAAATAATTCCTGCGACTGTTACATTTACAGATATTGCCGGTCTTGTTGCGGGAGCATCAAAAGGTGAAGGTTTAGGTAATCAGTTCCTGGGTCATATTAGAGCTACGGCACTAATAGTTCACGTCGTAAGGGCTTTCAGTGATTCAAATATACAGCACGTAGATGAAGACCATAATCCCGAAAAGGATATTGAAGTTATTAATACCGAATTAATGCTTGCAGATTTACAGTCTATAGATAAAAGACTTTCTAAATTAGAGAAAGAAGCTAGGTCAGATCCAAAGGTTCGCATAGTTGTTGAACAAATTAAAAAAGTGAGGGAATATTTAGACCAAGGAATTATGCCAAACTCCCTGCCCAATGAAGATTTCTCAGATCTTGTAGACCTACAATTATTATCCTTGAAGCCGCAAATATTTTTATTCAACATTGACGAGAATGACTTAAGTGATGGTTCCAAAAAACAAGAACTTTCAAATATAGTACCAAACTACCCTTCTGTGTTCATTTCAGCCAAACTAGAAAATGAACTCAGGGGGCTAGATAAATTAGATGCTCAAGAATTACTGGAAAGCTATGGTCAGACAGAGAATGGCCTAAGTATATTAATTAAAATTGCCTATTCGACACTGGGTCTTCAAAGTTATTTAACGGCTGGTGAAAAAGAAGTTAGAGCTTGGACCATAAACTCTGGCAATACTGCTCCACAGGCCGCTGGAGTTATTCACGGTGACTTCGAGAAGGGTTTTATTGCTGCAGAAGTAGTCGACTACAATGATCTAATTAGTACTGGCTCAATGCAGTCTGCTAAAGCTAGCGGCAAGGTTAGAACTGAAGGCAAGACATATGTCATGAAACCCGATGACGTTGTCGAATTTCGATTTAACGTCTAGTTATTAGGCCTTGTCTTGGCCATTGCCTATTCCTCGAACTAAATGATGATTTAATGAATGGATTGACTGGATAAGATGACAAACCATTAATTCCCGTTTCTGCTACTGGGTTCAAATTTTCATTACTGCTAGTATCAGTCATCGCATGATTGACAGCCAGTGCTGCAATTGAATATTTTTCATCATTATTTTCTACAAAATATGACATTGGCTTACTTGCCAGCTGATTTACGGGCGCATATATAGGCGTTGGGGTAATCGGTCTCGGTTGAGGATTTTGCTGATAGGTCTGAGAAAAAGCTTGTGAGTGGGCTTGCTGGAACTGCCTAATTGCAAGCACATGTTGCTGTGCACTCATAGATAATCTTCTTAGGCGCTGGATATTCCAACTCGTGAAGTTCAGGGTCTTTGTTGGAGTGAATACTTTAATGGTCGAATCAAGCAATCTGTGTGAATAATCTATCGCGGCTATCATGTCATACCTGACATCTTCAACCGTTAAGAACATAGGTTTTGAATCAATCAAAATTATCCTTTGATTTGTCGCACACAGCATAGCAAAACCATTTAGATAGTGGCCATTAACACAGTCTCTGATCTCTTCCCCTGGTAATAAAACATTACAGAGCTCTTTTACTTCAGATCTCCCCCAAAGGCCTATTCGGCTACCCGAAAGTCTGAGCTGTTCTTCTACGGTTCTCATGCTCACCATGTCGCTACCCTCCTATTCCTATCTATATATTAGTCTTCTTAGTGAATCATGTATGTTAGATTGCTCACCAAAACTGAGAGATATTGGTCACATATTTGCCCTATAACCCTAGTTCTGTCATAATGAATTTATGTTAGCCTCTGATAAACAGAAAGCTTCCCTGATAGATCTTTTCCGTCGGGCGAAGAAAACGACTTACACTAAGGGGGAATTTATCATCAGGCCCGGCGAAACTCCGCCGGGAATTTTATTTATTGATAGTGGTTTAGTTAAAGCCTACGACATAACAAAATATGGTGAAGAAAATTTGCTTGTTATCCGTAAGGCTGGAGAGTTCTTGGGAATAACCTGGGCCATAACTGGTGAAGATAGAAAAATTATCTATACTGCTCTAGAGCCAACTGCTGTTTACTGTATTGACAGAGAAACCTTTCTCAAAGACATACAGTCTGACCCTAACTTGAGTCTACCAATTGTCGATATGGTTACTGAAATGTATAAGAATCATTCAGAGAGAATCTTAAATCTTGAATATAGAACAGTTAGAGAAAGACTAATATCTTACCTACTGACTTGTGCTGAAAGATTCGGTGAAAAATTAGATGACTCGGGAGCAATTTCAATAAGTGTGCCCTTAAGGCAACAAGATATTGCAAGTTCTATCAATGCCACAAGAGAAACTACGGGTAGACAACTGGCAATTCTAGAGAGACAAAAACTAATATCGAAGCATAATTCATATATTCTTCTAATTAATCCAGAAAAACTAAGAAACTTTCTTTAAAAGATAAAATCTTTCACTATTACCCTTCGAACCGTGTATTTCAGAATCAGCCTTATCGAGAATAATGAAATATTTAGATGCCCAAGACTCAAAATCTTTGAGTATTTGGCGCCTAATTCTATCATTCTTGATAATTCCTTTAATTTTTTCATCTCTACTTGCTTCAAATTGAGGCTTTACTAGCACTGCCATTTCAGCTTTTTTCGGTATTATATTTAGCATTCCAGGGAGTATGTTTCTTAATGATACGAACGATAAGTCCATTAGTATAATGTCTGGCTCACCAGATAATTCTTTTACGGATAAAATATCTGTTTTTTCGTGAATCTCAACCTTAGGGTTAATCCTTAGTGACTTATGTAGTTGCATCACTCCAAGATCGACAGCAATTACCTTCAAAGCTCCATGTTGCAAAGCAAAGTCTGTAAATCCGCCTGTTGAACTACCCACATCCAGAACGATTTTATCTCTAAAATTAAGGCCTAGCTTGTTAGCTACGCTCTGTATTTTAAGACCGCCACGACCAACATATTCTAGATCAGCCATAAAAGCAGCAGTTCCCTACTTAACTCTTTCTAAGTAAGATCCAGTTTCGGTATTTATTTTTATTACATCGCCAGTTTTAACGAAAGCTGGAACTTTAATAATCTTTCCTGTCTCTACGGTAGCATCTTTGAGCACATTCGATGTTGTATCACCCTTAACTACATTTTCAGCATAGGTAACTTCAAGAGCTATAGTTTTTGGTAGCTCAATACCGATAAGCTGATCATTAAAGAATTGAGCGGTAACTTTATCGCCCTCTTTTAGATAGTCAACTTGCTCTTCTATGTCTTCTGCTAGTACTTCGAATTGATCGTAATTATCTAGATTCATGAAATAGAATTTTGTTCCGTCATTATATAAATACTGAACATTTAAGCTATTAACTTCAGCTCTCTCGATAGATTCACTGCCTTTAACAGTTTTTTCCATTACCTTGCCATCAATTAAGCTTTTAATTTTAACATTAACAATAGAACCGCCACGTCCAACTACTTTTTGAGAGTAGTCTATGACTTTATACGGCACGCCATCCATCTGGAAGACTGTACCTTTTTTCAATTCAGTGTTACTTAAAGCCATTGTGATTGCCTATTGAACTATTTAGTTATTAGCAACAAATGGTAATAGTGCTAAGTGTCTTGCTCGCTTTATAGCTTTAGCAAGTTGTCTTTGCTGACTTTCAGTTAAGCCAGTCTTTTTTCTTGACTCAATCTGTCCATAGATATCGATGAATCTTTGTAAATTCTTGTAATCTTTGTACTCAAAATATGTTGAGTCTGACTGTTGTTTAAAAATCTTTGCCATTATCTATCTCCTTAAAATGGTATATCGTCTAAATTAATTGGTTCGTCACCTATATCATCGATGACTACGCTTTCTTCCTTAGCAGGCTTCTTGCTTGCTGGAGCGCCTTGAGAATCATTATCTCTTGGTTCTGCTTCTGGACCACCTCTAGAGTCTAGAAATGTTACATCGCTCGCCAGTACTTCTACTTTGCTTCGCTTAGCTCCATCCTGTTCCCAGCTGCGACTCTGAAGTTTTCCTTGGACCAATACTCTACGGCCTTTTGTTACATATTGTGCAACTCTTTCGCCGAGATTTGCCCAAGCTACAACATCTATATAGTCAGTTGCTTCTTTCCACTCACCACTAGCATCTTTATAGCTTCTATTAAGCGCAAGGCTGAAACTACATACAGATTGTCCGCTTGGGATCTGTCTAAGTTCAGGGTCTCTTGTTAAGTTACCCATTAACATTACTTGGTTAATACTTTTCGCCATAATTAATTCTCCTCTTTAAGCCCTATTATACATCTGATTTAGAATCGTCGGTCTTTTTTGCAGTGGTTTTTTCTTCTTTTGAAGAATCACTTCCACTACGTTCAGCTTGCTTCTTCTTTCGTTCAGCCTGAGCAGCTTCAGCTCTAGCCATCTTCTTAAGATCTGGACGAACTATGATGAAACGCAATACTTCTTCGGTGATGTTTAGCACTTTTTCAATCTTAATGACTGACAATGCTGGAATCTCTAGAGTATAGAATACGTAAATAGCGTGGTCTTGCTTCTTGATTGTGTAAGCCAATTTTTTCTTGCCCCAATTATCCACTTTGGAAATTTTGGCACCATTGTCTTTGAAAATCTTTTCTACAATACCGGTAGCTTTTTCAATATCTACTTCTAATCCCGGATCAAAAAGTAATCCAATTTCGTATTGATTCATGAGTCTTTCTCCTTCTGGTTAATAAGCCTATATACCTTAAGTTATAAGCCTGAGTTAATAATATCCATATTATAGCGTACTCACCCCTGTTGGTCAAGATTCGTCTATTTCAGCCTCAGCAGGCTCTACGGCTCCACCGGATCCATTATCGCCACCGAATACTTCATCAAGGCTACTTATGAGTACCTCACGAGGTCTCTGGCCATCTGCAGGACCAATTATTCCCTGCTCCTCCATGGTTTCTATGAGCCTAGCAGCTCTACCGTAACCAATCCTTAATCTTCTTTGGAGTAAACTCGTGCTGGCTTTTTTGCCTTCTATAACAACCCTCAATGCATCCTTCCACATTTCATCATCAGCATCATTGGCGCCATAGTCTGCAACTATGCCACCCTTACCATTAAGCTGAACTGGTTGGCTAATAATTTCGTCGTCGTATTGAGGAGGTCTTTGAGATCTTATGAAATCTGTAACTTTAGCCGTCTCATCGCCCGAGATAAATGCTGCCTGAACACGCTTTGGCTTAGGCATATCTGAAGTTAGGAATAACATATCTCCCTGACCAAGTAGTTTCTCGGCACCCATTTGATCAATAATTGTTCGACTATCTATTTGAGATGCCACAGTAAATGCAATTCTAGCTGGAACGTTGGCTTTAATTAGTCCAGTTATAACGTCTACTGAAGGTCTTTGGGTAGCTAAGACTAAATGAATACCGACGGCTCTGGCTTTCTGCGCAAGTCTGACAATTAGGGCTTCTACGTCTCTAGCAGCCATCATCATAAGATCTGCAAGCTCATCGATAACAATAACGATGTAAGGCATTCCTTCTTCTTTTTTGAGATCGTTGTATTCACCAATATTTCGTCGACCAACTTCAGCAAGCGCCTTCAGTCTTCTTTCCATCTCTGCTACCGCCCATTTAAGTGCACTAATACATTTTTCTGGATCATTAATAACAGGTGTTAGAAGATGTGGAATGTCATTATATGGAGCTAATTCTACTTGCTTAGGGTCAACTAGGATTAGCTTCAAATCACTTGGGCTATTGTGGTAGAGGAGACTTGTTAGGATGTCATTAATCATAACCGACTTACCTGAACCGGTTTGACCAGCAACTAATAAGTGAGGCATTTTAGCTAAATCATAGACAATTGGCGCTCCAGTAATGTCTCGACCAATAATCATGCCAAGTGGGCTAGATATGTCTGTCCATTCACGTGACTTTAGTAATGAGCTAACTCTTACTATGGCCGGTTTGATATTTGGCACTTCAACGCCAACCGCTTTTTTGCCGGGGATTGGGGCTTCAATTCTTATTGAGTGTGCTGCTAGATCTAAAGCTAAGTTTGTTTCAAGATTGACTATCTTGGTCAGCTTAACTCCAGTTGATGGCTTAAGGGTAAACTGAGTAACTCTTGGACCAACATTAGCCCCTTCCATCTCAACTTCAATATTGAAATTGGCTAGAGTGTCCTGAATTGTCTGAGCATTACCTGCTACGTCTCCAGCATCAGCCTTGTCCTGATTTTGATCAAGCAAGCTAATTGAAGGAAATTTCCATTCTGGATCTCTCGCAATTGTAAGAGCTTGCTGTTTGTCATCTGGGTTCACTTTTTGAGCAGCATTTTTAAAGCTTGAAAGTCTTGGCTTTGGAGCGCTATGCTCTACCGGCACACCTTCATTAAGCTTAAATGTTGAGCTTGTTTTAAGTGTAGATAAGTCTGCATCGGGTTCTTTTTCTTTGGTCTTAAGTAGGTCACCAATTTTAGTAATAACTTTTGGTGAAACGCCGAAAGCATAGAACATGGATAAAATAGCTAGTAAAAGGAATACTAATGATGCTGGTGTTTTTGTCAGCGCAACTAAGCTAACATTTCCGATTAACTTACCTAAAGTTCCGCCGTGTCCCAAAATCCAACCGCCATCAGTTTTTACAGCTCCTATAATGAAAAACCACGTGGTTAATGATATCAGCGATATAAGAATGCTCATTAGTTTTGAGAGAGGAATTTTATTGTCCTCTGTTATAAATTTCATAACACCACAGTAAACAAGTACTGCTGGTAGGTAATAAGCTGCCCAGCCAAATGCCCAGTAAGCTCCATGGAAAAGCCCGTTAGGCAATGGCCCGCCGCCGCCGAAGCCACCAAGCAGAACAAATAGAGCTAGTAATATTAATATTATGCCGCCAGCTAGAGGCCAAAAATTTGCCCCTTCAGCGGGTTGGTTCTTTTTTGATCTTGTTTGTTTTTTCTTTTTAGCCATTTGCAATTATTATAACATTTTATTTATCTGTTAAAATCGAAAAATAGTTATTTTATTTTGGAAATTAATTATCTCTTATTATATAAACAAAATACGAACTTGTCAATAGCATAAGTACTTTAGTGGTGTTAGACCTTAGTAACTGCCACCTCTTCAAAAGTGACGGCTCTGTCGCCTAACTATATACGCCTGTTTTCTACCTCGTCTGGATGATCTCTGCTTAATCACTTCTCTGCCAACTTCTAGGTTGAACTCCTGGATTAATTCTTTTTCAGGATCAGCAAGATTGCGACTAGAAATAGCAGCAATTAGATTTTGCTTTTCGGCGGCTTCAGCTTGAGCAATCTGCTGATCATCATTCGGATAATCTGATTCAAACGAAATACGAATAATCGTACTAGCTAAATCATTCGTAAGTCCTGTAGTGTTTAGATTCTCAAAATTTTCCATGGTAATTATTTATTGATTAAAAACCAATTAGCCTCTAGCGTCCTGATTTAGTAATCTTTCGCGCATCATTGCGAATCTTTTTTGCTGTTCGTCTGCAATTTCCTCTGCGGTTTTTGGATTACCATTAGAGTGATTCTTTTGTATGTCGCCCTTGCCTCCAATAACATTAACCACTGGAATTACGATTGGACTCTTGCCAGTATTTTCAAACAAGAAGTGAGTAATGAAATCTTTAAGTTCTACCTTGAACCTGTCGAGCTCAACTCGTTTAAATCTTTGTTGTGCTGCTCTTCTTAGTTCTTGTCTTAGATTATTCATAAGATCTTCATTGTCTCTCATATATATAAAGCCACGAGAAATTATGTCTGGACTAGTCAGTAGGTTACCATTCTTTTTATCTACAGTAAGTACGACGGCAACCAATCCTTCTTCTGCTAGCATTAATCTGTCTTTGATTACGATACTAGAAACCAATGATCCAGTCTGATCTACTAGCATGGTTCCATGAGGAACTTCTCCGGCTGTAACCATTTTATCCTGAGTTAGATTAATAGTTTTTCCATTAAAGATATGAGTAGTATTAACTCTTGGGAATCCCCTCTCAATTGCAGCTTCGTTATGGTATTTTTGAGCTGTATAAGTTCCATATATAGGAATTAGGTATTTAGGTCTTGTCATTTCAATCATGTCCATATATTCGTCAATTGAACAGTGTCCACTAACGTGCAAAGGACCACAGCCATCGACTTCATGAGTTTCGTGCCTTTTTACAAATACACCCTTAATGTTGAGTTCATCAACCATTCTTGAGATAAGCTTGTCGTTTCCACTTTCAGGGATTGGAGTAGAGCTTAGTACAACTGTATCGTTGGCTTTTAATTTCACATATTTATGATCGCCGATACTCATCCTTTGTAGTGCTGAGTTAGGCTCTCCCTGACTTCCCGTACATACAACTACCACTTCGTCATCTTTCATACTATTAACATTAGCAATTGGCACAAAAGTACCTTTTGGAATCTTAATCATGCCAAGTTTAACGGCCACTTCTAGGGTACCCATCATGCTTCTTCCGTCCATAGCAATTTTTCGTCCATGAGCTACAGCAGCATTAACAAGCATTTGAATTCTATTGATGTTACTTGAGAAAACAGCCACAAAGACTCTTCCAGGAGCATTTTGAAATAGTTCATTATAAGTTGGTTCAATTGTGCTTTCACTTGGCGTACGTCCGGGTCTAGATGCACATAAACATTCATTTAGAAGTGCTAATACGCCTTCATCTCCAAGTTGTTTTAACCTGTCGGTATCAGATTTTTCGTGATCAAGTGGATTTGGATCTAGCCTATAGTCACCTGTACAGATTATTTTTCCAACAGGAGTATCCACAACCACACAGGTACTACCTGGGATTGAGTGAGTTATTCTTACTAGCTCCAAAAAGAATGGACCTACTTTTAGTTTTTCGTGAGTAACTTCATTTAGTACTACGGTTCTTAGCTCAAAACCATCAGGCATTGGCTGGCCGAAGTTTTCGAAATGCTTGGCAATCATACCTATGGTAAATTTAGATCCATAAATTGGTGCTGGGACTCTTGGCACAATGTGAGGTAATCCCCCAATATGGTCAAGGTGTCCATGGGTTATTACGTAGCCCCTAACCTTATTCTTAATTGATTCGAGGTATGTAATGTCACATATTGCGTAATTAATACCCGGTAAATCAATTCCGAGTTCGTTTCCACAGTCAATCACAAGAGCGTCGTTAAGATACTCAAGGACTATCATGTTCTTCGATCCACCAGCATCCATTCCACCTAAAGCGGTAATTTTTAAAGCTGGAGTATCATCAATGAAATTGGCTCGTTTTTTTACATCAGCCGCATTTGAGGATGCGTACTGGTTTATTATTCTTTGGGCATCATCCTGGTTTCTTCGTTGAGCTCTTATTGCAGCTCCTCGGGATGATCCTCTATTATTTTTTTTATCGTTTGTCATATTTTCCTTTCTATAGTTATATGATTTGAATTTTATGATTCTTTAAATTAAATCTGGGATTTTATGAAAATCATTCATTAACGTCTGTCGCATCGAGCCGTTATATAGTGCTACGGCTGGATGATACAAAGGTAAATAATTTATTCCATCTACGGTTTCAGGAACACCATGGGCTTCAGAAATCTTCTTACCCGGTAAGAAGCAATCCATACTATGTCTTCCTAGCGTAACGACAAGCTTTGGTTCAATTATGGCCAGCTGCTTCCTAAGATAGGGCAAGAAAGCTTTCTTTTCTTCCCTGGATGGATCACGGTTTTCGGGAGGTCTGTATTTAACAATATTTGTTATATAAACTTCCTCTCTCGAAAGGCCTATTTTTTCAAGCATTTCGTTGAGTAATTTTCCGGATGCACCTATGAATGGCTTACCCATTTCATCCTCTTTTTTTCCAGGTGCTTCACCTATGAAAACGACGCGGGAGTCATGGCTACCATCACCAAAAACTAATTGTGTTGCCCCAGACTTAAGTTCGGGGCAGACATTATCTTTGGTAATGGTTGCACTGAGCTTGTCTAATAGTTGTTTTTTATTTGTTGAATTCATAAATTAGTTATTCGGTTTAAAAACTTTTATTATTCTGTCAATAAAAATTATTATCAATATTAAGGTGCCGCCGTACTCCCACATGCTTCCGGTGAAGAATGCCCTGGATACCAGTAAGTAGATAAGGCCAATTAGAACCAGGCTTCCACCTAAATTCCAGTACCTAACTTTTTGAGAACTTACTTTCTTAGCCAAGGTTTATTTCCCTTCTTTTTTTACAGCTTTCATACTTAATTGTAGTCTTCCGCGGTCATCGATAGCAACCAACTTAACGTCTACTTTGTCGCCTTCATTTACAACATCAGTAGTTTTGTTGACTCGCTCCTCACTTAATTCACTAATGTGGACTAAGCCTTCTTTGCCCGGCATAATCTCGACGAATGCACCGAACTCTAAAACGCTTACTACCTTGCAGTTAGTATAGATTCGACCAACTTCCGGATCATCGGTTATATTCTTAATCCAAGCAATTGCGCCGTCGATTGATTCCTTGTTAGGACTTGCAATCATAACTGTGCCGTCGTCTTTAATATCTATTTCAGCACCAGTCTCGGCGATAATCTTATTAATTGTCTCGCCACCTTTTCCGATAATTTCACGGATCTTGTCTGGGTTAACCTTTATAGCAACAACCTGTGGTGCATATTTACTTAATTCTTTTCTAGGTCGTCCTAGAGTTTTAAGCATGATGTCTAGGATATGCGCTCTTCCAGCCTTTCCCTGCTCTAAAGCTTGGGCAAGAATGTCTATGCTTAGGCCATGGACCTTCATATCCATTTGTAAGGCATTGATTCCTTTTGAAGTACCAGCAACCTTAAAGTCCATGTCACCAGCAAAATCTTCAGCATCAGCAATGTCGCTAAGAATAGCTACATTATCACCATCCATCATAAGCCCCATAGCAATTCCACTTACAGGAGCTTTAAGCGGAACACCTGCGTCCATAAGTGCTAAACAGCTTGAACAAGTAGCAGCCATTGAGGTGCTACCGTGCTGGCTCATAATTTCGGTAACTGAACGAATTACGTATGGAAACACTTCTTCTGAAGGAATCACCGGAAGTAAAGCACGTTCAGCTAAGGCACTATGACCAATTTCGCGCCTACCTGGACTACCAAGCCTTCGAACTTCACCAACTGTATAGCCAGGTGCGTTGTAGTGGTGCATGTATTTCTTTTCAGAGCTTTTCTCCATAGTGTCAACAAGTTGCGCATAGCTTGTAGGGGCTAGCGTTACAATGTTTAATCCCTGGGTCATTCCTCTAGTGAACAGACTTGAACCGTGAGCTCTTGGTAAAAGCCCAACTTCAGCACTAATAGGTCGGATTTCTGTAAGTTTACGGCCATCAGGTCTTTCCCTATCTTCAAGAATACCTTTTCTAACATCCTTATTGATTGCTGAGCCAAAAGCTTCGAGATACGCAGACTTATTCTCTGCGAATAACTCATCACCATCCTTTTCCAGGAAATGGCTAAGTAGTTCGGCCTTAAGTTCGGCAATTTTTTCGTTTCTTGTAGGGTAGTCGACTCGGATTTTAGCACCCATCTTACCTTCAAGGAACTTATTCACTGCTTCTTGGATTTCCTCAGCAATACCAATCACAGAATAGTCCATTGGCTTAACACCAACTTTAGCAATAAGTTCTTTTTGAAGACTAATGGCTGGCTGAATTGCATTTTGAGCAAATTCTAGAGCTTCAACAACTTCAGCTTCAGAAATTTCATTAGCGCCAGCTTCTACCATAGTGATAGCATGTTCTGTTCCAGCGACCACAAGATCAAGGTCACCCTTTTCAAGCTGTTCTAGGCTAGGTAGTGCCATTAACTTGCCATCTACCTTTCCAACTCTAATACCGGCTATAGGGCCATCGAATGGAGCTCCAGTTAGCATCAATGCAGTAGAGATAGCTATCATCGCAATTGAATCAGGGCGAAAATCTGGATCTGCAGATAAAACTGTAGCTATTGCCTGTACTTCATTTCTGTAACCCTTAGGCCAAAGTGGTCTAATTGGTCGATCAATTAATCTTCCGATTAAAATCGCGTCATCACTTGGACGACCTTCTCTTTTGATGAATCGGCTACCGCTAATTTTTCCAGTTGCGTACATCTTCTCTTCATATTCAATGCTCAGTGGGAAGTAATCTATGTTTGGATTGGATTCAGAACCAACCATAGCTGTTCCAAGAACAACTGTATCGCCATATCGTACGATTACAGAACTTGTACTTCGGAAACCAACACGGTTAACTTCCATGCTAAGTTTTCGTCCACAAAAATCAGCCTCAACACTAAGAATATCCTTGTTATATGGATTTATTGTTATTTGACTCATATTTTTAACCTTTCTGTCTTTTCTAAGACAGGTTCTTCAGTATTTTTACGAATAAGGTGCAAATATATACTTTAAATTACCTTGTGCGGCTAATTTTAGTAAGTAATATATCTGGTCTCTATTCGTAAAAAGTACTAGCTTTATTTAGTTTGTTAAAATGCACAAGCTCAGTTTTTCTTTCGCAAGAAAGAAACTCAAAGTTTAAGCACTATTTACGGAGTCCGATTTTTTGGATTAAATCGAGATATGCCTGGCCGTCTTTATCGGCTAGATACTTTAATAGTCTTCTTCTTCGTCCAACCATCTGTAATAAGGCTCTTCTTGCTGAAAAGTCTTTCTTAGAAACCTTTAGGTGCTCAGTTAGCTCTTTAACTCTTTCAGTTAAAATACCAACCTGAACAGCAACAGATCCAGTGTCTTTCTTGTTTACTTGTAGGCTGTCTACTAAGCCCTTTTTCTTCTCACGAGTTATCATACTTAAGGGTTATTTTAACAAAAACTTCACAATAAATCAAGATGTCTTATTATTTTATTCATTATTTATATCTTGAGTAATTAATTTCTGTTCTAGGTTATCAGAATCTATATCGCTAATTGCGTGAGATTTACTAATATCATAGTCAGCTATAGAGGTCCTTCTGATGTGGGTCGTATAAGCTCCCACCCCTAGTTTTTCCCCAATATCATTTACAAGTGATCTGATATAGGTGCCGCTGCTTACTCTAGTAGTAAAGCTAATATAAGGATATTCATAAATTACTTTGTCTATGCTGTATATTTCTACTGGCCTGGATTTTAGTTCAACCGCCTTACCTTCTCTAGCTAACTTATATGATCTAACTCCATTTATCTTAATTGCTGAATATGCCGGAGGAATTTGATCAATTTTGCCAATATAGCAAGCGATGGCCTGTTTAGCCTTCTCTTCAGATGGTTCTTCATCTGAAACACTTAGCTTTTCACCTTCTTCGTCTCCGGTACTAGACTTAACTCCTAGTCTCATCTTTACTTCATATGTCTTGTCTTTTTTGGTTAGATAGTCGGCTTTTTTGGTAAATGAACCAATCAATAGAATCATGAGTCCGCTGGCAAGCGGATCAAGCGTTCCGGCATGTCCAACCTTCACCTTCTTTGATTCAGCTATTCTCGCAAAAGACCTAATCTTAGCAACACAATCAAAAGAACTCCAACCTTCTGGTTTGTCTATTAATAAAATTCCATTCATTCTTGGGATTCTACACTAATATTTTAAAACAAAGTAGTTACTAGCTAGTTGGTGGGGTCGGATTTATCATAGGAGGTGGAATTGGTGGTGGCGCAGAGGGTGCACCAGGTACTGATGTTGGTGCCATATTAGGAACTTGAGTCGGAGGCACTAGGTTTGTAGGCAATGGCATGCTCATTGTTTGACCGGGAAACGAATTAGTCTTTGGGTGAAGATCATTGCCAAGAGGTAATGCATTAAAAGCTGCAGGAACTCGGTGATCTACCTGTGGTGCTAAATTAACTGCCTGTCTTGCAGATTCAAGACTAGGACTAGGTTGGCTATTTTGAATAATTGGGTTTGGTATTTGGTTAACCGGCGCTGGTTTTTGACTGCTCAAAATGTAGTTATTGTGGGAATCCTGTCCAGTTGATGGTTTTTCTTCAAAAGCTGCATTATTGGGAACCGAATCTTGCGTAGATGCTGGCGGATTGGATAAATAGCCGCCCTGTCTTGAGTTAGTTGTAGTCAGTGGATTCGAGACGACTGGTGGCTGGTAATTTAATGCGCCAGGTTGAGGGGTTATGACAGGTGGCTTTGCTGGCTCTGTTTCCGACTCGTCGCCAAGTTTATGTAAAGTTCCCCTATCATCAATTCTAATCTTCTCAATTTCCTCCTGTGTAGATGCAGATGGATCATCTGCATGCTCTATATCTAGTTCGCCTAAATTGGCTTTAGCTTCTGCCTCAGTTTTTTTCTGGTCAGCTGACTTAATTAAGCTTGTAGGCCCACTAGTCGGAGTGACCCCTTGAGATCTTACATCTATCACCGGTGGAAGAGTCGCCTGTACAGGTGCTGGTGCTGAAGCAGGCTTAGGTTCAAGCTGATCAGCTACAAGTCTCTGGTTTGCGCCTGAAGATAAAAGCTGAGCACTGACGCTGAGTGAAGTTGGTGATGTTTTTTCATTGGCGAATCTTTTTGTGCTAGATACAATTCCAGTCAACCATGATGTAGCGATTTGGCCATCGATTAAATCTTTAGCGCCTAGATCATTCGCAATTAAAGTTACCATTTCAGATAAGCTACTTGCAGTTGTATCCACCCAATTTAGATTGCCAATAGTTAAAGGTTCTGGGGTATTCGAAAGAGCAATAATAGTGGCGTCGTGAAGAATTTTTCCATGAGCCATTATTGCCTGATCAATTTCTTCCTGTTTTTTTACTCCTAGGGCAACAATAACATCTACGTTAAGATCACCTAGAGTAAAATTCAAATCATGTTCACTTATAGATGTCTTATACGGAGTAATAAAAATACGCACCAGATTGTCCTCAACCTTATAGCGAAGTTTATCGGCCTTAGCTTTGTCTATGGCAATAATAAAGTCCTGTAAACTGTCCGTATTTTTCTCAATGGTTTTCTCAGGTTCCAAAAATTGAATAATTGGGGGTATTTCACCGCTGAATACTGCGCTAGCATGCTTTTTCATTTTACCCATTAGCAAAGTGAATCCTAATAAAGCAGTTAATTGATCAACTGTTGGGTTATTGCTAACAGTAACAAGAATGTTATAAGACTCATTTAATTTAGCGGCAATTTTAGCCCTGTTTGAAACGGTTGAAGATGCAGTAATAGGTGCTGGGGCTGGGGCCACTGGAACACCTGAGGTTTGATTTAATTGTTGATTTTGATTATCCATATTTTTGTTTAAGCTTTGTTAAGTATAAATTAGCATAAATACTATAGCTTGTCGAGTATTTTTGCTCTCCTCTTTACAAAAGGGGTAATTCTTTAGTATAGTTGGTTCTTGAATTAATAAATAAGGATAACTAATAAATGCCAATTATCAAATCAGCAAAAAAACGAGTAAAGGTAGCTAAAAAAGCTGCTGTTAGAAACTCAAAGACAAAAAGAACACTAAAGTCTGCTATTAAGTCCCTTTACAAGGATATTGCAACAGGAAAGAAGACCGATAAGTCTCATTCTGCAGCACAAAGTGCAGTATCAAAGGCCGCTAAGAAGAATGTTATTCACAAGAACAAAGCAGCAAGAATCCAGAAGCAACTCGCTTCACAAGCTAAGGCAGCATCAAAGGCTCCTAAGAAAGCAGCTCCAGCTAAAAAAGCAGCTCCTAAGAAAGCAGCAGCCAAGCCAAAAGCTAAAACAACAAAAAAATAACTATTTCTTTATAGTTAATAAGAACTGTAACACTGCCTCATCAGCATCAATTGTTACAGTTTTTAATTTTATGTCTAAATCTAGCGCCCTGCTGACAATGTT
>Ga0194061_1000566_pt1 | contig 22343 bp, 19 predicted proteins | sample SepL2221m_MetaG_FD_163423 | JGI IMG/M metagenome (GOLD analysis project Ga0194061, IMG submission 163423) | Anoxic zone freshwater microbial communities from boreal shield lake in IISD Experimental Lakes Area, Ontario, Canada - Sep2016-L224-21m | ecosystem: Environmental > Aquatic > Freshwater >... | reverse complement strand
GCAAAAGGGCGACCTGAAGCAAGGCGAAACCTATATTCGCGCTGCCATTCGTCTGGGAATTCCTGATAAAGAAAGTGAGGCTGTTGCTTATTTAAGCATGTGCCAGATTTTTATGAATAAACGCGAGTTCAGGGCCGCTAAAGACTTTTTCCGTAAAGCTAAAGCTTGTAAACCAAAAACAAAACAGGTTTTGGACCAGGTAAAAGAAATCGAAAAATACATTTCCCGCGTACCTGGATAGTATTAAAATATTATATGTAAAGTCCTGAACTAATTGCTCAGGACTTTTTTTTGCCCCTATTCTAACCTTTGACTTTTGACTTTTGATTTTGATAAAGTGACAAAACTCATTGTATATATTAAAAACTAATGTTTATTTTGTAGTAGAAAGCCAACAACAATGCTAAATTCTCAGGTTCTTTGGGCTTTCTGTTGAAAACTAACTTATTAAAAACAATTAAATAAAGTCCAATGAGAAAGAACATAGGAAACCTCGATAGGATTGTTCGGATTATTCTATCAGTAGTATTTGCTGCACTCTATTTTATGGAAGTTATTACAGGAACTATTGGATTAGTATTACTTATTGCTGGCGGTGTTCTATTAGCAACAGCATTGATTGATTTTTGTCCGATCTATAAAATTTTAGGAATTAATACAATACCCCCGGATGAGATGGATTGATACAAAAAGCTGCCCCTCTATCCCAATCACTCGGGATAGAGGGGAAACTTTATTTTTACAACCTTTATTAACTCTTCCTACCTTTTTACTTTTTTATTTTATTGCAACGCCTGATACACTTGCACTTTAAATTTCTCATTAATATCCCCGTGACTAGCTGGTAACATTTGCAACACAAATTGTGCTACAATTTTTTCTGTAGGATCAATCCAATAACTGGAACTGAACATGCCGCCCCAACTATAAGTATCCATCGAATAATAACTTCTTCCGTAATTACTTGCTGTTACTAATTCAAAGCCCAATCCAAACTTTGTATCAGGGCCGCCAAATGCATTTCTCGACATCGTTCCAATTTGATTGGTAGTCATTAATCGAATGCTCGCTTTACTCAAAATATGTTTTCCATTATAATCGCCACCATTCAATAACATCTGCATAAAAATAGCATAGTCATAAGCTGTAGATGCCAATCCGCCACCACCAGAATAAAATGTTCCACCTTTGATATTGGGATAGTCGCGATAAAAATCTCCATTTACTTGAATCATCTCAGGCATTTTTACTGCATGCTTCAAACTATCTTCCGTATATAAGTTAGCTAAGCGCGAGTGTTTATCTTGTGGGATATAAAAATAAGTATCCTTCATGCCTAAGGGCTCGAATATTTTTTTCTTTAAGTACTCGTCAAAACTCAATCCAGTTAACACTTCTACGAGATATCCTAATACATCATCGTTTAATCCGTAGGTCCATTTTTCACCCGGACTATGCATCAAAGGCAACTTTGCCAAACGCAAAATATTGGTGGATAATTTCATGCCTGCAGGTAAACCAATTCCACCGTACACCCCAGCTTTTGAATAGATCGCATTCATTTGTGGTGCACCAATTTGTGCATATCCAATTCCAGAAGTATGCGTTAATAATTCGCGAATGCTAATTTCTTTTTTTGCAGGAAGAGTAGTATAAGAACTATCAGCGGGATTAAATTTATCCAACACAACAGGCTTTCTAAAATCAGGAATGTATTTTGATATTGGGTCGTCTAATAATAATTTTCCTTCCTCCACTAATTGCATAATTGCCACACTGGTAATTGCTTTTGTTTGCGATGCGATTCGAAAGATGGCATCTTTTTTCATCGGTTGTTTTAATTCTTTATCATCATATCCAATACCCTTGTAATAAACAATGTTTCCATTTTTAGCAACCAATGCAATGGCTCCATTGATCCAGCCACTATCAATATATTGTTGCACTATTTTATCAATTCGTGCAAGACGCTCTGCAGAGAAATTACTTTGTTCTGGTAATCCAAAACTTAACGCAGTTCCGTTATTTTTTTGTGCCGATGCTGTAGATAAATTGATTAATACAATCAGAAGAAAAATGCTTAGACAATATTTCATGTAATTATTTTGAATTCTAAATTTAAAATAATTTAAATCTAATTCAATATAAAAAAATCAATATGGTTTTACTGCAATTGTCGAGCTAATAATTCATCGATCTGTTTTGGAAAATGGACATATTCCAATTCATGAATTTTTGAGGCAAGTGTCTCTGCTGTATCTGTTGAATCAATGCTACATGTGGCTTGAAATATGGTAGCCCCTTCGTCATAATGTTCATTCACAAAATGAATAGTTATGCCACTCTCTTTTTCTCCGGAAGCAATAATTGCTTCGTGCACTTTAGATCCATACATTCCTTTACCTCCATATTTGGGAAGCAGGGCTGGATGGATATTGATGATCTTATGGGGGTATCCGGCAATTAACGCAGCAGGAACTTTCCATAAAAAGCCGGCTAATACTACAAAATCAATCCCTGCCTTTTGCAATTCAGGCAGGTAGGCATCCCCTTTTGCAAAACGATCTTTCTCAATTAATAGAATAGGCACCGCATTTTGTTTAGCAATATCCAGCACTCCCGCTTCGGGCTTGTTACAAACGATCAGGCTAATCTTAATGTCGGGTCTATTATTAAAATAACGGATGATATTAGCGGCATTTGACCCTGCACCGGAAGCAAAAATGGCAATATTCACCAGTTTTGGAAACTTATTCGTCTTTTCACTTGGCATGATCCTTAGTTTTTGAAGTAAAAGCTTTTCGTATTTCCAGAAGAAAGCCCATTGACCTAATAAAGCCCCGTATGACAATAATATAACCTGATATCCAAAAAGCAACATGAAAATTCTTACTAATGTCTTCCAAAACCAGAATGACTCGCTGGTGAGTCCCATCCAATCTGTGATATATCGGGTAATCAACGCAGTTGTGATACCAGTGAATCCAAAAGCAACAAAAATTACCCAAAACTGAGCCCCATTAATTCCCCATTTCTGTTGTAAATTTTTAAACATCTGCCAAAAATGAGATAAAAACTTGACTATTAATATACTGTTCCACAAAAAAAGGGCTTATTTAAAAAAATCAAAGATTAGGTAATTTCCTACTTTGTTTAAGTTTTGATGCGCTGAAACCCAAGCCAGACAAGGATAAATATTTTTTTTTTAAAGGTTTAGCAATTGTCATGTCTGTATCATATTTTTGCAGCCGTTCACGGATATTTTTCCACACCAGAACCACCGTTTGTGAATATGATATCTTATAGAAGTATAGCCAAAACACTCTTTTTAAGCGCAGTATTATTATTGTGTTCTACTTTTTTTGCGATGAATTTATCAGCGCAGGACGGGAAAACACTATTTAATACCAATTGCGCCGCATGTCACGCTGTGAATAAGCGCTCAACTGGTCCAGCTCTCGCGGGAGTTGAAGATCGTTGGCCCGACAAAACAAAGCTGCATGCATGGGTTAAAAACAGTGCCGCATTCCTGAAAACAGGAGACGTTTATGCAAACAACCTTTACAACGAGTACAACAAAACTGCTATGAACCAGTTTCCGGGTCTGTCTGACAAAGACATTGACGCGATTCTGGCTTATATCAAATCTGTTCCTGCTCCTGGTGCCGACAAACCTGCTGGTTCTGCCGTTCCAGTTCCAGAAGGCGATAACAGTTTGTTGTTTGGTGTATTGACTTTAGTGTTAGCTATCGTTGCTCTTATCTTATTAAGAGTAAATGGCAACCTTAGAAAATTATCCATTGAGCGTTCTGGAGAAGCAACTGAAGCAGAAATTCCTTTCTGGAAGCACAAATCATACATTGCTTTAATGGCTGTTGTATTATTTATCGTTGGTGGTTATTTAACTACCAAGGGTGCCATGGGATTGGGACGTTCTCAAAACTATCAACCAGTTCAACCAATTTATTACTCTCATAAAGTTCATGCCGGTACCAATCAGATCAACTGTCTGTATTGCCACGGTGGTGCTCAGGAAGGTAAACATTCAAATATTCCAAGTGTGAATATTTGTATGAACTGCCATATGAGTATCAATGAGTATAAAGGCGAAAAAATCTACACTGAAGAAGGTGTTGAGGTAGACGGAACCAAAGAAATTGAAAAGCTTTACAAGTTCGCTGGTTTTACTTTTGGTAAACCTTTCGATGCCAGTGCTGCTAAGCCAATTGAATGGACTCGTATCCACAATTTACCCGATCACGTTTACTTTAACCACTCTCAACACGTGAAAGCAGGTAAAGTACAGTGTCAAACCTGTCATGGTGATATTACTAAAATGGATGAAGTGAAGCAATTTGCTGACCTGAGCATGGGATGGTGTATTAACTGCCATCGCGAAACCAAAGTTCAATTCAAAGACAATGGCTTCTACAGCATCTATGAAAAATTCCATCAGGATTTGAAATCTGGAAAGATCGACAGTACCAAAGGAATTACTGTTGAAAAGATAGGTGGAACTGAATGTCAAAAATGTCACTATTAATCTAGGATAAATGCAAACGGCTCGTCCGTTTGTTTTGATCATAAATACATAAGAAAGCGGGGTTGCCGCAAACAACCTACCGCTGTCAACCAAACATATTATGGAGCAAAAAAAGATCTGGCAAAGTTTTGGTGAGCTGAATCAGTCTGAAGCTTTTAACAAAGATGTAAAAGACGAATTCAAAGAAGAATTACCGTTTGTTGCAGAAGATGGCAAAAGTTTTTTAGAAGCCAAAGCACCACGTAGAGACTTCCTGAAATACTTGGGCTTTAGTACTGCAGCAGCAGCCGCTGCAGCAAGTTGCGAAATGCCTATTAAGAAGTCAATCCCTTTTGCAAACAGACCAGAAGAAATTGTACCTGGTATTTCTAAATACTATGCTACTACCTATGTACAAGATGGTGATGTAGTAAGTGTTTTAGCTAAAGTACGTGATGGCAGGCCCATTAAATTAGAAGGAAACGATTTTAGCCCGGTAACTGGTGGCGGTACATCTGCCCGAGTTCAGGCTTCTGTCTTAGACTTATATGATACGGCACGTTTGCGTTTCCCTACTATCGATGGTAAAGAAGTTACTTTCGAAGCAGCTGATATGTCGATCGCTGATGCCGTGAAAGGTGCAACAGGTACTGTTATCTTAACAAGTACTATTACTTCCCCAACTACTAAAGAAGTAATTGCTCAGTTTCTTGCTAAATTCCCAGGTAGCCGCCACGTAACTTATGATGCGGTTTCTTTTTCTGGAATCTTACAAGCCAACGAATTAACCTTCGGCAAAAAAGCCATTCCATCTTATATGTTCCAGAACGCTAAAGCTATTGTTAGCTTAGGCGCAGATTTTTTAGGAACCTGGTTGAGCCCTGTTGAATTTGCTAAGCAATACGCGAACGGCAAAAAAATCAACGAGAAGAATCCAGAAATGAGCAAGCATATTCACTTTGAAAGTGTTGCGAGTTTAACGGGTTCAAATGCTGATGAAAAATTCTTACACCGTCCATCAGAAACAGCTGCAATTGCTGCCGCTTTATTAAGCGCCGTAAAAGGTTCTGAAGTAAATATCGCTGATAAGAAATTAAAAGAAGGTATTGAAAAAGCAGCTAAAGCACTTAACGCAAACAAAGGCGCAGCCTTGGTTGTAAGCGGAAGCAATGATGTGAATGTTCAGGTAATTGTTAATGCTATCAATGATGCAGTTGGTGCATATGGTGTTACAATTGATTGGGCTAGTACGTTAAATTATCGCGCTGGTATCGATGCTGATTTTGTGAAATTAGTAGAAGATATGAACGCGGGTACTGTTGGTGCTTTATTGATCCACGGTGCTAACCCTTCATACTCTTGGTTCGCTGCTGATAAATTTAATGCAGGACTTAAAAAAGTAAAAACAAGCATTTCTTTCAATACCAAATTGGATGAAACAAGTGTGTTGTGTAAATATGTGTTACCTGATCACCACTTCTTAGAAAGCTGGGGTGATGCGGAAGGTAAATCTGGATATATTTCTTTAATCCAACCTACTATCAATCCTTTATTCAAAACACGTCAGTGGCAGGATAGTTTATTAAAATGCTGTGGTGCTAATGCCGATTATTTAGCTTTTGTAAAAAACTATTGGTCTGCTAAAGTAGGTGGCGAAACTGGTTGGGATAAGGCTTTACAAGCCGGTGTGATCAATCCTTCATTAGCTCTTTCAGCTGTTAAAGGATCTTTCAATGGGAGTGCTGTTGCAGCAGCAATTACTGCAGCAAATGCTGGTAAAAAAGGTGGTGCTGTTGAGATCGTGTTGTATGAAAAAGTGGGTATCGGTGCTGGTCAAGGTGCATCTAATCCTTGGTTACAAGAATTACCAGATCCAGTAACACGTGCAACTTGGGACAACTACGTGGTAGTTTCTCCTAAGATGGCGAAATCATTGGTTAATATCGATTTAAATAATAATGGTCAGGCAGATGCTTATGAGGTTAATCCTCCAAAACCAGTAGTGAAAGTTACTGTAAATGGAAAGAGTATTGAATTACCTGTTTTGATTATTCCTGGAACGCAAGAAAATACAATCGGTATTGCAGTAGGATACGGACGATCAGAAAATATTGGAAAATCTGCAGCAGGTGTTGGTAAAAATGCCTACATCTTAGCTGGTTTATCTGGTGCAACTGTTAGTTTCTTTGCTGATGCAACCGTTACTGCAACTGGAGAAAAATATCCTGTTGCACTTACGCAAACACATAGCCGCTACGACACTGCTCAGGGTATTCGTACCGAAGTAATGAAAGAACTTTCTCTGGCTGAATACATGGCGAACCCTAAAGAAATCTTAAACGACCGCGAAGAGGAATTAAAACCTTACGGTGGTATCGAGAAGTTCGAAGGTCAGGGTTCTATTTATCCTGTCTATAACAGACCAGGTATCAAATGGGGAATGAGCGTAGACTTAAACAGCTGTAATGGTTGTGGCGCCTGCGTGGTAGCATGTAATGCAGAGAACAACGTTTCTGTTGTTGGTAAACCAGAAGTTTTACGCGGACATGAAATGCATTGGTTACGTATCGACCGCTATTTCAGCGGAGATATGGAAAATCCAAATGTGGTGTTCCAACCCATGATGTGTCAGCATTGCGATAACGCTCCTTGTGAGAACGTTTGTCCGGTTGCTGCAACCAATCATAGCAGTGAAGGATTAAATCAAATGACTTATAACCGTTGTATCGGTACCAGATATTGTGCAAACAACTGTCCTTATAAAGTACGTCGTTTCAACTGGGCTGATTACACAGGTGCAGATAGTTTCCCTGATAACCAGGAAGGTATTGTAAATGAAGTGGTATTAGATATGAACGACGATTTAACCCGTATGGTGTTGAACCCGGATGTTACAGTGCGTTCTCGTGGTGTGATTGAAAAATGTTCTTTCTGCGTACAACGTTTACAGGAAGCAAAATTAACAGCTAAGAAAGAAAGCCGTCCTTTAGAAGATGGAGATCTGAAAGTAGCTTGTCAGCAAGCTTGTCCTACACACGCTATTTCTTTTGGTAACGCTAACAATAAAGAAAGCGCGATCTCTAAAGTACGTGTTGACAATACAAACCGTTCTTTCTATGTGTTAGAGCAATTACACGTTTTACCAAATGTTACTTACTTGGCTAAAGTGCGTAACGCAGACGAAGAGAAAGAAGTTAAGACAGCAGAAAAGAAAGCAGAAAAAGCAGAGACAAAATAAAATAACTTGGTTAACATTGGTTAGCTAATTAAATACTAAGATCAGATGCATTTAAAGTACGAATCACAGCTTAGGGAACCATTGGTGTATGGTGATAAAAACTACCACCAGGTAACAGAAGATATTGTTCGCCCCATTGAAGCTAAACCTACCAAACTTTGGTATGTTGGTTTCTATATTGCGGTGTGCTTATTGTTGTTCGGTGTCTATGCCATTTACAGAGATGTAACTTATGGTATCGGACAGTGGAACTTGAATAAGACCGTGGGTTGGGGTTGGGATATCACCAATTTCGTTTGGTGGGTTGGTATCGGTCACGCCGGTACATTAATCTCCGCAATCTTATTGTTATTCCGTCAGGGTTGGAGAACAGGTGTAAACCGTGCTGCAGAAGCGATGACCATCTTTGCTGTAATGTGTGCGGGTCAGTTCCCGATCTGGCATATGGGTCGTGTATGGATGGCGTTCTTCGTATTCCCTTACCCGAACTCACGTGGACCATTATGGGTGAATTTTAACTCGCCTTTGTTATGGGATGTGTTTGCAATTGGTACTTATTTTACAGTATCCTTATTATTCTGGTATAGTGGTTTGTTGCCCGATTTTGCAACCGTTCGTGACCGTGCTTTCACAAAATTGCGTAAGCGTTTATATGGGATTGCTGCTTTCGGTTGGACTGGTTCTACCAAACACTGGCAACGTCACGAGTCTTTATCACTGGTGCTTGCAGGTTTGAGCACACCGTTGGTATTGTCTGTACATACAATTGTATCATTCGACTTCGCCACTTCTGTTATTCCCGGATGGCATACTACTATCTTCCCTCCATACTTCGTGGCAGGTGCGATCTTCTCAGGATTTGCCATGGTGCAATCTTTGATGTTGATGATTCGCAAGATTTTTAGCATGGAAGATTATATCACAGTTGGTCATATCGAAGCAATGAACAAGGTTATTGTATTAACTGGTTCTATTGTAGGGGTTGCTTACTTAACAGAGTTATTCATGGGTTGGTATAGCCAGAACAAATACGAAGGATATACTTTCTGGTATAGCCGCGCGAATTTGTTTAGTCCTTATGGATGGAGCTACTGGGGTATGATGGCTTGTAACGTATTGAGCCCTCAGATCTTCTGGTTCCGCAAAATGCGCAGAAACTTATTTGTTACTTTCTTCATGAGTATCATCGTAAATATTGGTATGTGGTTCGAGCGTTTCGTGATCATCGTTACCTCTTTGTACAGAGATTATCTTCCATCTAGCTGGTCTGTTTACTACAGTCCAACCATCTGGGAAGTTGGTTTCTACGCTGGTACATTCGGATTGTTCTTTACCTGCTTCTTCTTGTTCGCTAAGTACTTCCCAGTAATTGCGATCGCAGAAATCAAGTATGTATTGAAAACAACGGGTGAGGGTTATAAAGATAAAATGGGGCATCTGGAACATGTACCGGTGGAAGTGTTTACGCATAGCGGACACGGACATACGACTGTAGAAAATGATGCCGCAAGTCACGGATAAAGAATTAAGATTAAAGAGCATTTTTTAAATAATAAATTCCGTTAAAGGAAATTAGATATGGCAAAAAAGAAATTCGTTGTAGGCTGTTTCGATGATGAAGAGGTATTATTTCCTGCCGTTAGTAAAGTTCGCACAGCAGGGTATAAGATCCACGATGTGTATACACCATTTGCGGTGCACGGATTAGATCATGCATTGGGGTTACGTGAAACCAGTTTGCATACTGCGGGATTCATCTATGGTGTTACAGGTACCACAACTGCATTAAGTTGTATCAGCTGGATCTTTACAAAAGATTGGCCATTGAATATTGGTGGTAAACCACACTTTGCTTTACCAGCATGGATTCCAATTACTTTCGAATTGACTGTATTATTTGCAGCAGTTGGAATGGTATTGACGTTCTGCTATATCTCTCAATTAGCACCATTTGTAAAGAAGCATCATTTTCATGCACGTTCTACAGATGATCTTTTTGTGATGGTAATTGAGTGTACTGATAAAACCAATGCTGAAGACCTTCAAGCTTTCTTAGCATCAAACGGTGCTGTAGAAACTGATATTCAGATTGCTGAAGAAGGTTGGTGGTTAGGTCGTTACGACAAAGACGAAATGCGTTTTGAAAACAAACAAATTGTTGCTGCTTAATACTTGAATCGAATAATGATGAAGAAACTATCTATCATAGCTGTTTTGTTTACCGCCGCAGTAATAATAATAAGCTGCAGTGATGTAAAACGTGAGCCTGGTAAAGTATATGTGCCTGATATGGCTTATAGCCGTGCGTATGAAACGTATGCCGATCATAGCAATTTAGCTGAAGCAGGTATCTTTTATAACAACCAACCTGTTGCAGGTACGATGGCTCGTGGTGAAGAATTGCCTTTCCATCTTACCAAAGATGCGCCGGGTGATAGCACAAATTATGTAGCATCAAAATTGGTAAAGAATCCAATCGATTCTTTGTCGGCTGCTGAATTTAAAGAAACAGAACGTTTATACTTGATTAACTGTGGTGTTTGCCATGGTCCTAAATTAAATGGAAACGGTCCTTTGTATAAAGATGGTAATGGTCCTTACGCTGCTAAACCAGCCACTTTAGTGGGTGATGCAAAGTATGAAGCAATGCCTGAGGGACAAATGTTCTATTCTGTGGCTTACGGTAAAAACATGATGGGTTCTTACGCATCACAATTAAACCGCAAACAAAGATGGGAAGTGATTAAGTATATTAAATTGAAACAAGCAGCGTCTAAAGCTAGCGCAGCTCCAGTAATGGCAGCCGCTCCAGCTAAAGATTCAACTGCTAAGAAATAAATCATTGTTCTTTCTAGTTGAAAGAATAAAGTACTAACTGATATAAAAGAGTAAAGATGGCATCTATCAGATTGCAATTTGAGATACCCGGAAAATTGAAAACCTGGTCACTAGGTTTGATTGGCGTTGGGTTGGTTGCGTTGGTCTTTGGTATGATTACCAAAGGGTTCAGCAGCGATGAACACGAACAAGTACATTTTTGGGGAACCCTGATGTATAATACAATCTTCTGGACATTAGTATGTAATGCTAGTATGTTCTTTATTTGTGTTACTACCCTCGCAATGGGTGGATGGCAACAAAGTTTTCGTCGTATTCCGGAAGCGATCTCAACGATGGTGCCAATTTTTGGTGCTATCACTTTCGCTGTATTACTATATGTAGTATTAACTGATAAACACCATATCTATCATTGGTTAGACACTGCAGCTGTTGCAAAAGATCCCATCTTAACTGGTAAATCTGGATTCTTAAATGCTAAGTTCTTTATCATCTGGACTACATTAACCATTGGTTTCTGGAGTTTCCTGGGTTGGAGAATGCGTCAGTTAAGCAATGAAGCAGATGTGGAAGCAATGGACCATGAAACTGGTAAGAATTTCATTTTCAGAAATACTGTGCGTGCTGCATTGTTCACTGTTTGGTTTGCTTTAACTGTTGGTTCAACAGTGCCTTGGTTATGGATGATGAGTATCGATGCACATTGGTATTCTACCATGTATAGCTGGTACACTTTTGCAAGTTCATTTGTATCTGGTATGTCATTGATCGCCCTTTGGTTGATCTATATGAAGAATAAAGGTTACATGGAATTAACTACACAAGAGCATTTGCACGATGTAGGTAAATTCATGTTCGCATTCTCTATTTTCTGGACCTACTTATGGTTCTCACAATATATGTTGATCTGGTATGCGAATATTCCAGAAGAAACAGTGTACTTCAAACACAGAGTTCAAGGTCCGTATAAAGGCATTTTCTTCTTAAACTTAATTATCAATTTCCTTTGTCCCTTATTGATCTTGATGAAACGTTCTGCAAAAAGGAACTATACATTGGTAACTTTTATGGCTGTTTTAATCATCTTTGGACATTGGATCGACTTTTACCAAATGGTAATGGGCAGTTTGATGAAAGAGCGTGTTGAATTGGGCTGGTTGGATTTCGGTATTCTAACTTTCTTTGTAGGTATGATGATATTCTTTGTTGCAAGGGCTTTGGCTAGTAAGCCTTTGATTCCTAAATATCACCCATTCTTGAAAGAGAGCGTTATTCATATAGTGTAGTTTTTAAAAATGAAACTATTTGAATCAGCATTTGTTTTTATAGTATCTCGTATAAAATATTGATCGAATTATGACCATTTATTTGACCATTGCAGTAATCATACTAATCTTCGTCGTGATCTTCCAGATTTCGAAGGCAAGTGAGTATGTATCCACTTTAAAAGGTGACGAAATAAGCCGTAAACAAAACAATAAGATCAACGGATTTCTGATGGTCGTATTCTTAGTGCTAGGCCTGTTTGGTGTATGGTATTGTAACCATGTACTATTCGACAAAACTTTGTTGGCTCATGATTCAGCAAGTGTAGAAGGTGCGCGTGTTGACAGTATGTTATGGGTAACTTTAGCAGTAACAGGTGTTGTGTTTATTGGAACGCAGATCGTTCTTTTCTGGTTTGCTTTTAAATACCAGGAAAAAGAAAATAGAAAAGTTTTTTACTTTCCACATAGTAACGCATTAGAAGTTTTATGGACCGTTGTTCCAGCAATCGCATTATCAGTGTTAGTAGTAATCGGTTTGCGTAACTGGTTCTTATTTACTGGAGCACCACCACAAAATGCCATGCAAGTAGAAGTTACTGGAAAGCAATTTGGATGGATCTTCCGTTACCCGGGTAAGGATGGTGCTTTTGGAAAAAAATATTATAAAAATATTGATGCTGCAAGCAATACCATTGGGTTATTATGGGATGATCAGTTAACACACGATGATGTGGTAACTGAACAAACTATGTATTTAGTAAAAGGCAAACCTGTTAAATTAATCATCGGTTCACGCGATGTGATTCATGATGTGGGTTTATCTCATTTCCGTTTAAAAATGGATGCGGTTCCTGGCATTCCAACTACTATGTGGTTTACACCTAAATACACTACTGCTGAAATGAAAGAAATTACGGGCAATCCTAATTTCGTATATGAAATCAGTTGTGATCAAATGTGTGGTAATGGTCACTACAGTATGAAAGGAATTATTGAAGTAGTGTCTCAGGAAGACTATGATCTATGGATGGCAAAACAGAAACCATATTATCTATCTGCTTTCCCAGAAAAAGATCCAGAAAACGCAAAACAAGCAGTTGATAGCGCTAAAGCTATTAAACCAGCTGTTGCAAAAATGTAAATCAAGAACAATCCAAAAGATTGTATTCATCATAAGAAGAAATTATAAAGTATCAGAGTATGAGTAACGAAGCAGTTCTGCACACACATTCGGGAGCACATGATGGTCATGGAGATCATTCTCATGAACACCATCATCAATCTTTTATCTCCAAATATGTGTTTAGTCAGGATCATAAAATGATCGCTAAACAATTCCTGATCACAGGGATGGTTTGGGCTGTATTAGGTGGATTCATGAGCGTATTATTTCGCTTACAATTGGGTTATCCTGATACAAGCTTTCCTTGGTTAGAAACGATCCTTGGTAAATGGGCAAAAGGTGGTCATATTACTCCGGAAGCATATTATGCATTGGTTACTACACACGGAACCGTGCTGGTATTCTTTGTATTGACTGCAGGATTGAGTGGTACTTTTGCCAACTTCCTAATTCCACTGCAAATTGGTGCACGTGATATGGCGTCGCCTTTTATGAATATGTTGAGCTATTGGTTCTTCTTCGCAGCCAGTATTGTGATGCTGTCTTCTATTTTTGTAGAGACGGGCCCATTCAGCGGAGGTTGGACGGCGTATCCGCCATTGAGTGCCTTAGGTGATGCTTCACCAGGTTCTAAATCGGGTATGGATCTTTGGATCGTATCAATGGCATTATTCGTAGTATCATCTTTATTAGGTGGTTTGAACTATATCGCCACCATTTTAAACATGCGTACAAAAGGGATGAGCATGACCAGATTACCACTAACTATCTGGGCATTATTCTTTACTGCAGTATTAGGTGTGTTATCATTCCCGGTATTGTTGTCTGGCTTTATCCTTTTAATCTTCGATCGTAACTTCGGTACAAGTTTCTACTTATCTGATATTTTTATTAACGGGGTAGGTGCTTTGCCGAATGAGGGCGGAAGTGCCATCTTGTTCCAGCATTTATTCTGGTTCTTAGGTCACCCTGAAGTATATATTATTTTGCTTCCAGCCATGGGTATGGTTTCAGAGATTTTATCTGTGAATTCACGCAAGCCCATCTTTGGATATATGGCCATGATCGGATCTTTATTTGCAATTGCAATTCTTGCATTCCTGGTATGGGCGCACCATATGTTTGTAACCGGATTGAATCCTTTATTAGGATCTGTATTCGTGTTGTTGACTTTGTTAATCGCCGTTCCATCAGCTATCAAGGTATTTAACTGGTTAACTACTTTATGGAGAGGAAATATCCGTTTCACTCCTGGTATGTTATTCGCTATTGGATTTGTAAGTTTATTTATCTCTGGAGGTTTAACTGGGATCTGGTTAGGTAACTCTGCTTTAGATATTCACTTGCATGATACTTATTTTGTAGTTGCTCACTTTCATATTGTAATGGGTGTTGCCTCTATGTTTGGCATGTTCGCAGGTATCTACCACTGGTTCCCTAAAATGTATGGCAGATTCATGAACAACACTTTAGCTTATATCCATTTTTGGGTAACTATTGCAGGCGCTTACATGATTTTCTGGCCAATGCACTATCAAGGGCTAGCTGGTATGCCACGCCGTTATTACGACTTTAGCATCTGGGAAAGCTTTAAGCAATTCCAGGATTTGAACAGATTTATCAGCTTAGTGGCGATGATTGTTTTCGCTGTACAATTCTGTTTCTTGTTCAACTTCTTCTATTCAATTTTCAGAGGAAGAAAGGTAATGACGCAAAATCCTTGGGAGTCAAATACACTCGAGTGGACGGCTCCAATTAACCCAGGACATGGTAACTGGCCTGGTGAAATCCCAGAAGTATATCGTTGGGCATATGATTATGGTAAAGACGGTGTTGACTTTATTCCTCAGACCACTCCAGTTGGAGCTGACGAAAGTGTTGAACATTAAAAAATAAAACATACCTGACAGATCAGGATGGTATGGGAAAAACAGCTGCAATGCTCCCGATCAAATCGGGAGCATTGTTTTTACAAAATGATCATCAGATAGAATGTGCAGATGATTAGTAGGGTCTGGTAATCTTTTATAAAAATGACAGGAACAAAAAACAGTATTGAACATAAATTTTCTTTTGCCGGAAAAGCAAAAGATTATTATCAGCTGATAAAATTCTCACTGAGTTTTATGGTGGTGTTCTCTTGTGTGATCTGTTATTTGCTGGCACCTAAAATAGTTGATTTCGATTGGGGCATGATTCTTCTTTTAACCATTGCAGGAATGCTGGTTACAGGAAGTGCAAACGCCATCAATCAGGCAGTTGAAAAAGACACTGATGCGCAGATGAAGCGAACCAGTAGCAGACCGGTTGCAGCAGGAAGAATGTCGCAACAAGAAGCTTACATTTTTGCTATGATATCGGGTTTGGTGGGATGTGCAATGATGTGGTACTATTTTAATTTGTCGGCAGCTCTTTTATCGGCTTTTAGTTTGTTCCTGTATGCGTTTATTTATACGCCGTTGAAAAAAATAAATTCAACAGCAGTATTGGTGGGTGCATTTCCGGGTGCATTTCCCTGCTTGATTGGTTGGGTAGCTGGAAACGATGATTTTGCAACAGGTGGATGGATCTTATTTGGGATACAATTTCTTTGGCAGTTTCCACATTTTTGGGCAATTGCTTGGGTGGCACATAACGATTATAGCAAAGTAGGTTTTAAATTGTTGCCATCAGATAAAGGACCTACTAAATTTACGGCCTTACAAGCTGTGATGTATTCGGTTCTGATGATTCCGGTGGGAGTACTACCGCATTATTTTGGATTAACAGGACAGACAAGTATGTATGTTTTAATTGCCTGCAACTTGTTTATGGTGGTTCAAAGTTTAAGGTTGTATCGGGAAATGGATGTGAAAGCAGCAAGAAGAGTGATGTTTAGTAGTTATATCTATTTGCCAATTGTATTCTTGGCATTATTGGCCGACAAACTACATTGATTAAAAAATTGAGTTGAATAAATTAAATACTGGGATGACGACAACGGTGCTAGAAAGAGAATCAAAAAGTATTCACCCTCACAAATTTGTGATGTGGGTGGCCATTGGCGGCATTGTAATGATGTTTGCTGGTTTAACAAGTGCTTATATCGTTAAAAAGAACCAAAGCAGTTGGCTTCAGTTCGATTTGCCGATTCAATTTTATTATTCAACAGCGGTAATTGTATTGAGTAGTATTGCTATGTTTTTAAGTCTGAGCGCAATCAAAGTCGGAAAGATAGGGCAGTATAAAGCGATGATTTCGGTTACGGCTGTTTTGGGCATTACATTTTTACTTATGCAGTACCTTGGGTTCAAGGACCTGCAATCGAGAAATATTACATTGGTAGGAGCTAGAAGTAATTCAGCAGCGTCCTTCTTATTTGTAATTACTTTTTTGCATATGATTCATGTATTGGGTGGTGTAATTGCACTGACCTTGTATAGGGTGAAAGCGAATAGTAAAAAAACAACAGAAAGCAAGGTAGTATCAGTAGAAATTTTGAGTACTTACTGGCATTTTGTAGACTTACTTTGGATTTACTTGTTTTTGTTTTATAACTGGATTGGGTAGTTTCAGAAAAACTTGAGATAAAATCACTATTTTTCGACACCAGCCAATATTTTTGTACCGAAATTTTTAGAGCAACATGTCAACTACAACAACTGCAACGACAACCAAACTTTGGGGCGGAGGAAAAAGTCCTTTTGACGTAGAGTATGGAAAACTGATGATGTGGTATTTTCTGATGAGTGACGCCCTCACTTTTGGAGCATTCCTGATCTCATATGGTACCATTCGTTTTTCAACTAATGGATGGCCTGACCCAAACAAAGTGTTTAAAAGTTATCCATTTGCTGCTGAAGGTGTGAATGCGCCATTGGTGTTTGTGAGTATCATGACTTTCATTTTGATCATTAGCTCTGTTACCATGGTTTTAGCGGTACAGGCAGGTAAGGAAATGAAGAAGAAAGCAGTTGCTACTAATCTGATCTTAACCATCATCGGCGGTATCGCTTTCTTAAGCTGTCAGGCTTGGGAGTGGAACCACCTGCATAGCGAAGGTGCTTGGTGGGGTATGAACCCGTTCTTGAATGCAGATGGTTCTGCCTCATCAACTAATTTCACCAACTATTTCTTTACCATCACAGGTTTCCACGGTTTCCACGTATTGTCTGGGGTTGTTATCAATATTATTATGTTGATCATGACTTTGACCGATCAGTTTGAAAAACGCGGTCACTACTTAATGATCGAGAAAGCTGGTTTGTACTGGCACTTTGTAGATCTGGTTTGGGTATTTGTATTTACATGTTTCTACCTGATCTAATTTCAACCAACAACTAATTAAGCAAATTATTATGTCACATACTGCAACACACGAAGATCATAGCGCTGAAGTGAGAAAAGAAGTCACTAAAGTAACCATCATCTTATCCGTTCTTACCATCATCGAATTGGCTTTAGGATTTTATATGATGGGTATAGCAGCGGCAGGAACACGCCTTTTAATCAAAGGAACCATCGTGATACTTATGTTAGCGAAAGCTTTCTATATCGTAGGTTATTTCATGCACTTGAAACACGAGGTTAAGAATTTAATCATGACTGTTTGTGTGCCACTTTGTATATTTTTCTGGTTTATTACGGCCTTCTTAATCGATGGAAATTCTTTCAGAAACCTACGCAATACTTACGATCCTCATTTTAAAGAGCAAAGCACTATTAAAGTAGAAGCAAAAGAAACACATGAGGAAGTAAAAGAAGCAAAAGAACCTAAAGAAGAGAAGAAGGAAGGTTTAAAACTGGATGCACCAAGAACATCCGACTAATTTTTTCTAAAATCATAATCAAAGCCATCACAAAATCTGTGGTGGCTTTTTTATTATCTTATTTTTGCAGCATGAACAAGAAAGCCTTACTAGGTTTAGTAGTAGCGTTATTGATACCAATACTAAGTTACTTAGTTTTAAAATACAATAGCGATCGTGCAATTGATATGCCGCGCAAATATTTACTGGATACAGTTGTTACCAAAATTGTAAAAGGAAAAGAAACAGAAGATAGTATTTGGCATATCACTAAAAACATCCATCTGCTTAATCAGTTGGGCGATACCGTTCGGCTTTTTGACAAACGAGGAAAGATCTTTGTGGTAGATTTTATGTTTACCAGCTGTGGCAGTATTTGCCCACGTCTTACCAGTAATATGGTGAAACTGCAACAGTCATTTATTCGTGGTGGCGATGTTCGAAATAAGATTGATACTTCCATTGTTCAGTTTATTTCTTTTACGGTTGATCCGCAAAGAGATTCCGTTTCTGTATTAAAAGACTATGCCGATAAATTTAAAGTAAGCCACGACAATTGGTGGATGCTAACAGGTAATAGAGATTCCATTTATCAGTTTGCATTTGAAGAATTAAAAGTAGATAAGTTTAGTATTGAACCAATTAGTCCAGATTTTGTTCATACTAGCAGGTTTATATTAATTGATAAGGATCGATATGTGAGAGGTTATTATAACGGGTTAGATTCTTCTTCCATTAAAAAGCTGGCAAGGGATATTGGCTTGTTGATGTTAGAGAAAGATAAGAAAGTTCCCAGTACCGTATTCAGACAAATCATTGACCTGAGTTGGCTTTGGTTATTGATTGTGTGCGCTGTGATATTTTTTATGGTGTATATGAATGGCAGAAGAAAAATTAATGGATAATAATTAAAATAGAAATACATGTTGCAGGCATCTATTGAAAAGAATGATAAGAAGGCGTATTGGTTAATTGGTGTTTTTTCTGTGGTGGTATTTACTGCTGTGAGTGTATTAACAAAGCTGAAGCTGAATGTGGACTTGGGTTTCGATGTGCATTTGTTTGCATTGTTCAATGCTATTATCAACGCTACTATTGCAATACTATTAATTGCAGCTTTAATAGTTGTAAAAAAAGGGAATTATAAGTTGCATAAGAAATTGATGATGGAAGCATTGATTTTATCAGTGTTTTTTTTAGTTTCTTATATCGCACATCATTTATTTGCGGGTGAAGCAAAATTCGGCGACATCAATCATGATGGAATTGTAAGTGATGAAGAAAAGACTTTAGTAGGTGGAATACGTTTTGTTTATTATATAATTTTAAGTACTCATATTTTCTTAGCAACAATTATTCTACCCTTTATTTTATATACGGCTTATCGTGCATTAACTGCAGAATTTGCAATACATAAAAAAATTGCAAAAATAACCTGGCCCTTGTGGCTCTATGTAGCCATTACTGGCCCTATAGTTTATTGGATGATCAAGCCTTATTATCTTTAATCGAGCGAAAGTTCAATTGTGGGGTCCCAGAACTTTTTGGCAAAATCGATGATGGTATCATCTTTCACAAACACTTTTTCTTTAGCCAATAATTCTTCCATTTGTGTGGAAGTAGCGAAATGTGCTTTGCCACTGAGCATACCATTGCGATTCACAACCCGATGAGCAGGAACTTTTGGCGTTAACTGATGGGCACCGTTCATAGCCCAGCCAACCATGCGAGCACTCATTTTTGAACCCAGAAAAGCGGCGATAGCACCATAGCTGGTTACCCTACCTTTTGGGATTAAGCGGGCTACATCATATACCTGTTCAAAAAAACTACTGTCTTTCTTCCCACTGGGTAAAATGATTCTGGGTTTATCCTCGTTGCTTTTTTTCATTTAATAAATAGGTTCTCTTTGGCTCTGGAACAGATTCAAATTGATAGGGGCAGTGTCTGCAACCATGTCCGCAACAATAGCCTTTTGCTACATGGTATTTTTCTGTGAAAACGAATAATCCGTTTTCATCAATATAGTAATCAAGGTTGTTATGCGGTATCTGACTCACTGAGTATTTGTTTTAACTGTGCATCTTTCTCCAGCGGAATTTCCTTGTCTAATTTAAAACTGAGGTAATGAATTCGGTTGCTTTTGGCAATATCCAATCCCTCATAATGCGTTTTAATAAGTAGCTCAGGTTTGATTTCTGGAAGCGCATGCACATTTTCTGCATCTTCTAACACAGAAAAAGCAAATAAGTTGATAACTGTTTTAGTAAAATGATATAAATCCGGACTATCCGTCTTTAAATTCACTACTCCATCCTTCGCCAGGATCTCCTGATACATTCTCAGAAACTTGGGGTGTGTGAGTCTTTTCTTTGCTTTTGAGCCTCTTAATTGAGGGTCGGGGAAAGTGATCCAGATCTCAGCGATCTCACCGGGATTAAAATAATCCCGAATCTTATCGATTAGGGAACGGATAAATGCCACATTAGTTAATCCATTATCCAAAGCTGTTTTGGCTCCTCGCCAAATCCGATTGCCCTTTAAATCAATGCCAATAAAATTTCTTTCAGGATACATAGTTCCCAACCCCACGGCATATTCGCCCTTGCCGCAAGCCAATTCTAAAGTAATAGAATGATTATTTTTAAAGAATTCGTTCCACTTTCCCTGCATACCCTGAGGGTATTCAAGTACATTTTCAAAATGCCTGATGGCTTCGAATCGAATGAGTTTTTTCTGTCCTCCCATGTCACAAAACTAATGGAAATGCATAAAGAAGAACCATGTTAAACATTAATGGACACAAAAGCATTCCTTTTTTGAATAAACCGGGAATATTAATTGTGGAAACAAGTAACGAAAGTTTATATAAGTTCTGGTGCAAAACTGATAATAAAAGTGGTGCCTTTATTAGGCTCTGTTTCTACCTCAATACTACCTCCTAAAGCCGTAATTTGAGAATGTACTAAATACAGTCCAATTCCTTTACTGTCAGGATGAGAGTGAAATCTTTGGTACAATCCGAAAATTTTATCTTTCACTTTTTTCAAATCCATTCCCAATCCGTTATCAGAAAAAGAAAGTTGCACACAATCATTCTTTATGATGCTTTTTATTCTGATGATGGGTTTTGATCCTGGAATGGTATATTTAATAGCATTGGTTATTAAGTTCAAAAAAATACTTTCTAAATAAGCGGAATTGAAACGTACAGAATTAACAGTTGAAAAATCAAAAACAATAGTTGCTCCAGAAATTTTGATTATGTTGCCTATAGAATCTATGACTTTAATTAAATGCGATTCTAAATTTAAGATAGTCAACTCATAATTAGTATTCTCTTTAATGATTAGAATTTTAATTAAATCGTCGAGTGTTGTTTTTAATGAAGTTGTTGAGTTTTTAAATGCTTCTATTAAAATTCGCGTTTTCGGATCAGTAATGGTTTCTAAATCCAACAGTTGTATAACACCCATCAGGTTGGTGACAGGGCCCCTTAAATTGTGAGAAGTGATATAGGAGAATTGCTTTAACTCTTTGTTGTTAATCGATAATTCCTTTATTAAAAGTTCTAATTCTTTCTTTGTTTTATTTACCTGTGTTACATCTCGAATAATTTTTGAAATTCCTATTACTTCCTTTTTATCATTCCAAATTGGCGACATAGAAAGAGAAACATCAATAATTTCTCCATTTTTCTTAACTCTTGTTGATTGGATTTGATTAATGTAGTTACCCTTTATAGCATCAATCATCATGCTTGTTTCGTATAAAACTTCGTTTGTGGGAATAAATAATTTAAACCCATTACCAATGGTTTCCTCTTCCTTAAAACCAAATAACTTCTCAGCGCTTTTATTCCAGCTGGTTATTTTTCCCTCAAGATTGCAGCTTATTATTGCGTCGCTAGTTGAATTAACGATTGAGGCTAGTAAACTTTGGCCTTCCCGTAATTTAATATCTTCTGTGATATTGCGCATATTAGTGACAATTGCTCTAATATTTTCATCATTTAATAAATTAGTGAGACTGCCTTCTAACCAAACATAATGTCCCTCTATATGCCTCCATCTAAACCTTTCATGAATTTTAATTCCTCTAGTTGAAAGTAATTTCTTGATGACGGGTTGTAGACGAACAAAATCATCTGGATGAAGATATTGTAGAATGTTATTGTTGGTATTAACATCGCTTTCTTTTCGTCCGGTTAATTCAAAAGCAGACTCAGTTCTATAGATGATTTTGAAATTCTCGTCATACATCGAGATCATGTCTGAACCATTTTCTGTAAGAGATCTAAATCTACTCTCACTTTTTGATAGTAATTCTTCTGACTTTTTTCTAATTGATATATCGATTGCTGTAAATGAAACGCCAAAAACATCTCCCGAATTAGAGTAAAGTGGAAAATATCTTGTACTCCACCATATAGTGGTATTTCGGATTTTTATGTCTTCATTTGTTGTTTCAAAACCATCAAGTGCCTTTAATGCTAATGTTCGAAAAGTTGATTTGTAAGCAGTAGGCAAAATATCAGCTAATTTTTTTCCTACAACCAAATCTATAT
>Ga0194061_1000565_pt1 | contig 22365 bp, 22 predicted proteins | sample SepL2221m_MetaG_FD_163423 | JGI IMG/M metagenome (GOLD analysis project Ga0194061, IMG submission 163423) | Anoxic zone freshwater microbial communities from boreal shield lake in IISD Experimental Lakes Area, Ontario, Canada - Sep2016-L224-21m | ecosystem: Environmental > Aquatic > Freshwater >... | reverse complement strand
CCGCTAACCCGGCGCCCCGGTCCCCCTCCGCCGATGTGGTGGTGCGTCCCCAACAGGTGCGTCCCTTGCCGGGTGGACTCGATGGGGTGCGGCTCATCAACGACAACAACCCGGAACTGATCCGCCAGGACGGGATCCTGTTCTCCAGCTTCAACCCCAAGGCCGGTCCGGGGGGGCTTCCGCTCGGGGTGCCTTCGGCCCACCTGGATGTGCCGCTCGAGGGCCGCTTCGACCTGTTCAGCCACCACGTTTATGCCGGCCGGCCGGAAACGGCCGATTCCACCCTTTGGCTGGGGGTGGTGGCGGCCCCACGGGGCCCTGCGCCGGTGCGCCTGACCCTGGTTGCCGGTGCCACCGCCCTTTCCCAGTCCAGCGACCCGCGCCAGCCTGCCGCCCCCTTCCTCCCCTTGCCGGAGTTGCTGGCCCAGGCCAGCGAGGGGCCCTACTCCGGCCCCGGCAGCCGGGTGGCCGGCGAACTGCTGACGCGCCAGCCCCGCAACCCCCTGCTGCCCCAGCAGTGGACCCTCGCCCCGGGCCAGCTCACCACCCTCCTGGCCCTGCCCCTGCCCGTGCGGGGTCTGGATCCCCTGCTCAACGGCCGCAACCTGCAGCTGCGGCTGGAGAGCGATGCTCCTGTGTCGGTGGCCACCCTGGCCCTGCTGGGCGGGGACCAGCCCCCCGATGACGCCGCCTGGAGGCGTCTGCTCCAGGGGGACCTGAGCCCCAAGGAGCATGCCCCTTCCCCCCTGGGCAGCACCGGGCCGATCATCTATTCCAGGGTCAGCGGCGTTCAGCAGGGCAGCCTCTGGCGCGCCAGCCTCACCGACCCGGGCAAGGCCACCCTGTCGGTGCGCAGTGCGCCGGTGTCCTGGCCGATCAGCAGCCTGGAGCGGGGCCGCCTCGGCAGCGCCCAGGTGCAGACCGCCCCCCTGCCGGCCCGTTACCCCGAAACCGCCTGGGCCGCCCACGGCAACTACGGCGTCGAATACGACCTCACCCTGCCGCTGCAGAACGACACCGCCGCGCCGGTGACCCTGCAGCTGGCGTTCGAGTCCCCCCTCAAGGGGGATCTGCCGGTCGGGGGGTTGCGTTTCAACGCCAGCCCCGCCCGCGCCGTGATGTTCCGGGGGGTGGTGGAGGTGCAGGGACTGGATGGACCGACGGGCCAGGCCAGTGGCCGCGAGGCCTTCCACCTGGTGTTGCGCCAGGGCAGCAGCGGCCCCGTGCTGGGCACGGTGAGCCTGGGGCCCCAGCAGCAACGGCGGCTGCGGGTGCGCCTGATCTATCCCGCCGATGCCACGCCACCCCAGGTGCTCAGCCTGTTGCCCGTGGCCCCTTCCCGCTTGGCTCCGTAGGGCTCCTCGGCGGGCTGTGAAACAATCCGAGTTTCCAAAGGCACACCGTGAGTCCGAACCGGAAGCGCAGGGTCTTCCCCTTCACCGCCATTGTCGGCCAGGAGGAGATGAAGCTGGCCCTGCTGCTGAACGTGATCGACCCCCGCATCGGCGGCGTGATGATCATGGGGGACCGCGGCACCGGCAAATCCACCACCATCCGGGCCCTGGCGGACCTGTTGCCGGAGATCGATGTGGTGGTCGGCGACCCCTACAACAGCTCCCCCACCGACCCTGACCTCCAGAGCGCCGAGGTGCGCGAGCGCGGTGAGGGGGGCGAAACCCTGCCGGTGGAGCCCCGTCAGGTGCCGATGGTGGACCTGCCCCTGGGGGCCACCGAAGACCGCCTCTGCGGCACGATCGACATCGAGAAAGCTCTCAGTGAAGGCATCCGGGCCTTCGAGCCCGGGCTCCTGGCCAAGGCCAACCGCGGCCTGCTCTACGTCGATGAGGTGAACCTGCTCGACGACCACCTGGTGGATGTGCTGCTGGATTCGGCCGCTTCGGGCTGGAACACGGTGGAGCGGGAAGGGGTGTCGGTGCGCCATCCGGCCCGCTTCGTGCTGATCGGCTCGGGTAACCCGGAGGAGGGGGAGCTGAGGCCCCAGCTGCTGGACCGCTTCGGCATGAGCGTGGAGGTGCGCACCGTGCGGGATCCTGAGCTGCGGGTGCAGGTGGTGGACCAGCGCACCGGGTTCGACGCCGACCCCGACGGCTTCACCGACCTGGTGCAACCCCAGCAGGACGCCCTGCAGCGGCGGGTGGTGGAGGCCCAGCAGCGTTTGCCCCATGTGGCGATCGACGACGACCTGCGGCTCCGGATCTCGGCGGTCTGCGGCGAATTGGATGTGGACGGCCTCCGGGGCGACATCGTCACCAACCGGGCGGCCCGGGCCCTGGCGGCTTTCGAGGGTCGCAATGAGGTCACGGAGGAGGACGTGGCCCGGGTGGTGGCCTGCAGCCTGCGCCACCGGCTGCGCAAGGACCCCCTGGAGCAGATCGATTCGGGCGACCGGGTGGTGAAGGTGTTTTGCAAGGTGTTCGAGCAGCCCGAACCCACGGACCGCAGCGCCTTCACCCTCGCCCTGGCGGGGTGAGAATCCTGGGCATCGACCCCGGCCTGGCCCGGGTCGGCTACGGGGTGATCGACACCGACGGTGGCCGCCAGGTCATGGTCGATTGCGGGGTGATCCAGACCGAGGCGGGGCGGCCCGAAGGGGAGCGCCTGGTGGAGATCGCCCGGGACCTGCGCTCCCTGGTGCGCACCTGGCGACCCCAGCTGGCCTCGGTGGAGAAGTTCTTCTTCTACCGCTCCAGCACCACGATTTCGGTGGTACAGGCCCGGGGGGTGGTGATGATGACCCTGGCCCGTTTAGGCGTGCCGGTGGTGGAGTTCCCGCCGATGCAGGTGAAGCTGGCGCTCACCGGCTCCGGCCATGCCGACAAAGGGGAGGTGCTCGAGGCGGTGATGCGGGAGCTCGACCTCGAGGCTCCCCCCCGGCCCGATGACGCCGCCGATGCCCTGGCGGTGGCGCTTACCGGCTGGTTTCAACGCTGAGGGACCTCGTCATCTTCCGTTGTGCTGGCGGCGGAGGTGGCTGCAGGGCCGTTGCGTAGGCAACCAACCGCCCAAGCCCGCACCCATGCCCCGGCCTGCCAGAACGGTGTTTCCCCGCCTACCAATCCAGGCCTCCCCCCTGGGGCGGCCCATCACAGCTCCCGTCAGAATCCCTGCGGCCCGCCCTGCCCCCAGCCCCCTGATCGATTCCGCCAAGAGCGATCTGCGCCGACGCCACCGACAGCAGCGCCTCCAGGAACTGCCGGAGGTGGAGGCGGCGATTCAGGCCCATGCCCGCCGGCTGTTGCCCCCCCTGCTGGAGGGCACCGGCTGGTTGGGGCTCTACTGGCCCCTGCCGGGGGAAGTGGACCTGCGCATCCTGGGGACCGTGCTGCCTGGTCGGGTGGCCTTGCCTTCGGTGGAGGCGGGCGATCAAGGCTTGGTCTATCGCCCCTGGGATCCTGCCCAGCCCCTCGTTCGTGACGCCTGCGGTCTCCCCGCTCCAGCCCCGGATGCCCCCCCGCTGCAGGCGGCCCAGCTGGGCCTGTTGCTGGTGCCGGCCCTGGCGTTCGATGGCGCCGGCATCCGCCTGGGCTACGGCGGCGGTTGGTTCGATCGTCTGCGGGCCGCTCCCCCCTGGCGGGCCGTGCCGGCGTTGGTGGTGCTGCCCTCCCGCTGCCGGGTGATGGCCCTGCCGCGGGATCCCTGGGACGTTCCTTTCCCTGGCTGTCTCGACGAAGGCGGTGTCCATTGGTTGCAAGACGTGTAAGCAAGGGTCCCGTGGCTCGCGCCAGGGCCGTCTTTTTGGCAAGATCAATGCCCCACCCGTCGAATGCGCGCTGCAGTGGAAGTACCCCAGGCCGCCGATCAGCGCCCTTCCCACGTCGGCCTTTCGCCGGCCAGCCGGAGCCTCCACAGCCTTCAGCCCAGCACCGACGCCTCCGGCAGCTTCACCGCCGCTGATCGGGTGATGGCGTCCGAATTGCGGGATCGTTCCGAACCCGGTGATGCTCTCTCGATGATGGTCAGTTCCATGGTCCGCATGGTGCAGGCCGGCAAGACCAGCGGGGCCAGCGCCAGCCGCTGGTCGGCCTCCTGATCCACCCGTTCCACGCCAGACTGATCGGCTCCATCGGTACGCGGTGATGCTCCGTCGTTCAACCGTTCCCCGCCTGGGTGCCGTCCTTGTGGGCGGACTCAGCGCTCTGGGTTGCCTGGCCCTGGTCTCTCCGCCTCCTGCTGGGGCCCATGGGATCCAGAGCACCCTCGAGCGGGTCCAGTCCGTCACCGACGGACTGATGCTCAGCAGCGCTTTTTCGAGTGGTGAACCCACCGCCAACGCCGCCGTGCGCCTGGTGCCCCCCGGAGGGGGGGCACCCATTGATTTGGGCCGCACCAACGCCAGCGGCCAGCTGAGCTTCGCCCTCCCCAAGGGGGCCAATGGTGATTGGGAGGTGCAGGTGGATGGCGGTCCCGGCCACCGGGACTACCTGGACATGCCCGTGCGCCAGGGGCGGGCCCAGCTCGACAAGCTCAGCCATGCCATCGATTCCCCCTGGCGGCTCGATCTGGCCACTGCCCTGGCGGCTGGCAGCGCCGCCTTGGCCGGTGTCGTGGCCCAGGGGTTGGGCCGCCGCAAGCCCCTGGATCGGGGCTGATGGCCACCGGCAGCGAGGCCCTCGACCGGATCGTGGCGCGGCTCAAGGGCACCACCGACCCCAAGCGCCGTTACGAATATGTGCTCTGGCTGGCCAAGAAACTGGAGCCCTTGCCCGAGGAATTCCGCCAGGAGCCTTTCAAGGTCAAAGGTTGCGTCTCCCAGGTGTATGTGGTGGGGCAGCTGGTGGAGGGCCATCTCCACTGGCGGGGGGATTCGGACGCGGCGATCACCAAAGGATTGCTGGCCCTGCTGATCGAGGGCCTTGAGGGGTTGGAGCCGTCGGCGGTCGCCGACCTCGACCCCGCCTTCCTGGCGGAGACCGGGCTGCAGGCCAGCCTCACCCCCTCGCGGGCCAATGGTTTCCTCAACATCCTGCGCATGATGCAGGCCCAGGCCCGGGTTTTGGCGGGTGGAGAGGCCGCGGCCCTGTAGAACGGGCGGAAGATTTCTAGGATCGGCGGTTTGATGGCACCCCAGGCATGACCATCGGCATCGGTTTGCTTGGCCTGGGCACGGTGGGGGCCGGGGTGGCGAGCATCCTGGCCACGCCGGAGGGCCGCCATCCCCTGGTGGCGGAACTGACCCTGGAGCGGGTGGCGGTGCGTGACCTCAGTCGGCCCAGGCCGGTGCAGATTCCCGCCGATCGCCTGGTCACGGATCCGGAAGCTGTGGTGGATGACCCGGCCGTGGACATCGTCGTGGAGGTGATGGGTGGTCTGGAGCCCGCCCGCAGCCTCATCCTGCGGGCCATCGCCGCCGGAAAGCCCGTGGTCACCGCCAACAAGGCCGTGATCGCCCGCTACGGCCAGGAGATCGCCGCCGCCGCCAGCGCCCGGGGTGTCTACGTGCTGATCGAAGCCGCCGTGGGGGGTGGCATTCCGATCATCGAACCTCTCAAGCAATCGTTGGGAGCCAACCGCATCCAGCGGGTGAGCGGCATCATCAACGGCACCACCAATTACATCCTCAGCCGGATGGCCCAGGAGGGGGCGGCCTACGGCGATGTGCTGGCCGATGCCCAGCGGCTGGGCTACGCCGAGGCCGATCCGGCCGCCGATGTGGAGGGGGGCGACGCCGCCGACAAGATTTCGATCCTCGCCGGCCTCGCCTACGGGGGGGGCATCGAGCGGGAAGCGATTCCCACGGAGGGCATCAGTCGCCTGGAGTCGCGGGATGTGGACTACGCGGCCCAGCTGGGCTTCGTGGTCAAGCTGCTGGCGGTGGCCGAGAGCCTGGGTACAGGTCCCGATGGTGCTGAGCAGCTGGATGTGCGCGTCCACCCGACCCTCCTGCCCAAGGACCACCCCCTGGCGGGGGTGAACGGGGTCAACAACGCGATCCTGGTGGAGGGGGAGCCTGTGGGTCGGGTGATGTTCTACGGACCGGGTGCCGGGGCCGGTCCCACCGCCTCGGCGGTGGTGGCCGACATCCTCAACATTGCTGGCATCCGCCAGGCCGCTGGCCCCATGGGGGCCCTGGATCCCCTGCTGGCCGCCGGCAGCTGGCGCCGTTGCCGCCTGGTGGACAGCGCCCTCACCCAGCACCGCAACTACGTGCGGCTGCACACCACCGACCAGGCCGGGGTGATCGGCCGCATCGGCACCTGCTTCGGCCGGGAGGAGGTCTCGATCCAGTCGATCGTCCAGTTCGAGTCGCTGGGGGGGGCCGCAGAAATCGTGGTGATCACCCACGAGGTCAGCGAAGCCCGCTTCCGGGCCGCCCTGGCCGCCATCGCCGAGCTTCCCGACGTTCAGACGGTGGCCTGTTCTCTCAGGACTCTCTGACAAAAGGTGCCTGCGGTGGCATTCAGGGGTTTCGTTCCGCCAAGATGGAAGGAATCCTTAAGATCTGGATCACGACCCCCTGACGACCAGCCCGGGACTGTCCATGTCAAACGTCATGGCCGCCTTGCCTGCGGAAGCCTGGGCCTGCCAACACTGCTTTCCTTTCCCAACTCTCCGTTCCGTTTTGAACTCTTTGTTCGACGACGCCCATATGAAGCTCCACCTCCACCAGGGCGACTGCGTCCAGCTCGCCACCGGCGACCAGATGTACCAAGTGATCGGTGTTGACGATCGGCAAGACCGCTGCTGGGTGCGGGCCTGGCCCCTTGATCACAACGGCTCCCCCGTGTTTGAAATTTCGCTGCAACAGGTGCGCAGCGACCGCCACCCCCTACCCCGCCGCAGCCTGCAGCCGTCTTGAATGGCGCCGCGCTGATGCTGCGGGCTTGCCATCTCTGAACCGTCTGGCCGCAACGGCCCTGATCGGAGTGCTGCTGGCTCCCCTGGCGGGTTGCCAACCCCAGAGAGCCTCCGGTCGCCTCGTGGTGGCCAGCAAGAACCGCATTGATTCGGTGGATCCCGCCCAGGCCTACAGCTTCGGGGCGATGCAGTTGCTCAGCGCTGTCGGTGATCCCCTCTATGCCATCGATGGCCGAGGGCGAATCGAGCCGAGGCTGGCCACCGCCCTGCCGAATGTCAGTGCCGATGGCCTCACCGCCCGGGTGCCCCTGCGCCAGGGGGTGCTCTTCCATGACGGCACCCGGTTCGATGCGGCCGCCATGGTCTTCACCCTGCGGCGCTTCCTGGCGATCGGCAAACTCAGCTATCTGCTGGGGGATCGGCTGAGGGACGTGCGGGCCAGCGGGCCCTATGAGCTGGAACTGCGGCTGAGGCGCCCCTTCTCCGCCCTGCCCCAGCTGCTCAGCGCCATCAACCTCACGCCCCTCTCCCCCAGCGCCTACCGCAACTACGGCAAGCGCTTCCTCAACGACCGTTTCGTGGGAACGGGTCCCTACCGGCTCAGCGCCGCCAATGATCAGCAGCAACGGCTGGAGCCCTTCAAGGGCTATTGGGGGCCACGGCCCGCCAACAACGGACTGGACCTGGTGAGCCTGGCCAATTCCACGGCGCTCTACGGCGCCCTGCGCAGTGGCGAAGTGGACGTGCTGCTCTCCACCAGCCTCGACGGCGACCAGCAGCTGGCCCTGCACCAATCCGCCGCCCAAGGCGGCCTGCATGAAGGGGTGGGGCCGGCCCTGGAGATCGGCTACCTCAGCCTGCTCACCGACCAGCCCCCCCTCAGCGACGGTCGATTGCGCCAGGCCGTGGCCCTGAGCCTGGATCGGCAGCTGATCAGCCAGCGGGTGAGCCAGGGCCTGCGGGCCCCCCTGCGGGAACTCGTGCCGCCCAGCCTGGAGGGCTCCAGCCCCCGGGCCTGGCCCGCCTATGACCCTGGGCGGGCGCGGCGGCTTTACCGAGCGGCGGGCTATTGCAGGGGCCGCCGCCTGAAGCTGCCCCTTACCTTCCGCTCCAACATCCCCGCCGACCGCCTGTTCGCCCTGATCTGGCAGGAGCAACTGCGGCGGGACCTCGGAGACTGTGTGCACCTCGAGATCACGGGCATGGAGGCCACCACGGCCTACCGCCAGCTCGGCGATGGGGCCTTCGTGATGATCCTGTTGGACTGGATGGGGGATTTCCCCGATGCCGGTAACTACCTGGTGCCCCTGCTGGGCTGCGACGAAGCCCGGGGGAATCGATGCCTCAAGGGGGCCAGCGCCGCCAGCGGCAGTTTCTGGACCCGCCCGGGCCTCGATGCCGACCTGCGCCGCAGCGAGGGGATGGCGGGGGCACCGCGGGTGGACCTGATCCGCTCCATCCAGGCGGAGGCTGCCGCGGCAGTGCCCTATTTGCCCCTGTGGCTGGTGGCACCCCGGGCCTGGAGCCTGCCCCGCATCAGCACCCCCGAGTTCGATGGCTCCGGGCGGGTGGTGTTCAGCCGCCTGAGGATGCTGGCCAGCGGCGGAGTCCAGCCATGAGCCGCCGCCGCGAACTGACGCGCTATGTGGGTGCCCGCCTGCTGCTGGCTCCGGTGATGCTCTGGCTGATCGCCAGTCTGGTGTTCCTGCTGTTGCGGGTGGCCCCCGGCGATCCGATCGATGCCCTGCTGGGCACCCGGGCGCCGGAGGCGGCGCGAACCGCCCTGCGCCACCAGCTGGGGCTTGATCTGCCCTTGCCAGCGCAGTACGGCCACTTCCTGGTGGATCTGGTGCGGGGCAACCTGGGAGAGTCCCTCACCAACCAGACCCCCGTCAGCGAGATCATCCGCCAAAGCCTGCCTGCCTCCCTGGAGCTGGGGGCTGTGGCCCTGGTGATCGCGGCGGTGCTGGGCCTGGCGGCGGGCTTCAGCGGGATCGCCCGGCCCGAGGGAAAGTTGGATCTGGCCGGGCGGCTCTACGGCATCGGCACCTATGCCCTGCCGCCCTTCTGGGCCGCGATGGTGGTCCAACTGATCTTTGCCGTCGGCCTGGGTTGGTTCCCCGTGGGCGGCCGTTTCCCCCCCACCCTGGTGCCCCCCTCAGGGAGCGGTTTTTACCTGCTCGACAGCCTGCTGGCGGGCAACCTGCAGCAGTTCAGCGGCAGCCTGCGCCATCTGGTGCTGCCGGCGGCCACCCTCGGCATCCTGCTCAGTGGCATCTTCGACAACGCCCTGCGCCTGAATCTGCGCCGTGCCCTCCGCTCCGATTACGTGGAGGCGGCCAGAAGTCGTGGTCTGAGCGAGACGCGGGTGGTGCTCCGCCATGCCCTGCCCAATGCCCTGCTGCCGGTGCTCACGATCACGGGCATCACCGTGGCCTCCCTGATCGGCGGGGCCCTGTTGATCGAGGTCACGTTTTCCTGGCCCGGCATCGCCTTTCGCCTCCAGGAGGCCATCAGCCAGCGGGATTACAACCTGGTGCAGGGGATTGTTGTTGTTGTGGCCGCCCTGGTGGTGCTGGTGAGCGTCACCGTTGACGTGCTGGTGGCGTTGTTGGATCCCCGCATTCGCTTCTGAACCCAGGGGTCCAGCCGTTTCAGAGCCTGCGCCGCCAATTCTTTGCGGTGGCCTGGTCGAGCACGTAGGCCATCACGGCGTTCTCCTGCACCCGCCGCACCGGCAGGGGGCGGCCGGAGTCGAGTCCATCGAGGAAGGCAGTGGTCAGCTCAAGCACCAGGGCCTGGACCTGGAGCGGTTCCACCCCCACGAGGGCATCGTTGAGCTTGAACAAAGCCTGTTGGCGACCGGCGAGCCGCACCGCCGAAAAATGGCTGGCCCCCTCCACCAGCACCAGGCGCGACAGGGGATGGCCTCCGGGCAGGAACAGATTCAGCTGCTCCTCCACCGGCGGTGTGACCAGATCCAGGCTGCCCCCCAGCAGCAGCACCGGCACGGGCAGGGGGGAGAGGCCCTTCTCCGGCCAGAGCAGGCTGCCGAAAGCATTGAAGGCGACCACACCTGCCACCGGCACGATGGGCCGTGGGGCCGGCAGGGCGACCTGGTCCAGCTGGCACTGCAGCAGCCGGGAGAGGTTGATCAGGGGGATGGAGTCGAGGGCCCTGCGGCAGCGGCGGGCCAGGCCGGGCTCGGGGCGCAGACCCGTGGCGAGCAGAGCCGAGAGGCCGCCGAGGGAATGGCCCATCAGCACCACGGAGTCGCCGAGGCGGGGCAATCGCCCGGTCCGCTCGGCCTCCAGCACGGCCGTCAGGTCGGCGAGGCGATCGGGCAGGCTTTCTGCCCCGGGGAGGGGCCTGCGGCCGTCCAGCAGTTCCTTGATCGCCTTCTCGTCGCTGCCTGGATGCTCCAGCACCAGCACCGACCAACCCTCGGCCGAGAGGGCTTCCCCCAGCCATCCCATTTGCTCGGCACTGCCCCCCAGGCCGGGCATCAGCACCACCCAGGAGCGGCGAGGGGTTCCGTCGGCCCGCCAGAGCTGCAGCGCCAGGGGTTGGGGCCGATGGGCCGCGCCCAGCAGAAGCTTCTCAGGGCGGCGGCGGGTCGGCGGACGGTTGGGGGTCAGGACCACCTGGTTCAGGGGCAGCTGCCTCAGCTGATCCATGGCCAGGCCCTGGGATTGCACCTGCTGACGCCACAGGGACGCCAGGGCGATCAGGTTGTCGAGTTGGAGGGTGAGCCGGGGCACGGGCACGGCCCGCAGCAGATCGAGGGTGTTCACCTCGGGTTTCCGGCGCAGCAGATCCCGCATGGTGGCCAGCAGCAGTTCGCCGCTGCCCCCTCCGCCGCTGGGTTCCCCGCCGGTGGTGATCAGCTGGCCGAGTTCTGCCACCACCCGCCCTCCGGCCCAGCTCTGCAGCAGCTGTTGTCCCAGGGTGCGATCCCTTAGCAGCGGGGCCCGCAGGAGCCGCACCAGATCCTGGCGGCTGCCGGGATCCAGCAGCTCCATCCAGACGCTGAGGTCGTCGAGGCGGCTGTTGGGGGCTTGGCTCCACTCCTCCAACTGACGCAGGTCAACCGGGAGGGTGACGCCATCGATGCGCACGTCCAGCTGTTCGGCGCCATGGGCCGGCAGCCCCCCCAGCAGCAGACTGCTGAGCGCCAATGAAAGCCAGCGGAAGTGGTTTGACAAAGCCTCGTGCGGGATCCGGGCTCAGGGCCTGGTGGGCCCAGTTTCCCGTGCCGCTGCGCGAAGTGGCCCTGATCCGGCTGATTGCCAGTGTTGGTGCGGGCGGCGTGCTTTATCTGACGCCGATGGTGTTCCACGCGGAGGCCTTCTCCGCCAGGAGTGTTGGCGATGGCCTGGCGGCGGCCGCCCTGGCGGGCACCTTGGGCCGTCTGGCCTGTGGGTTGCTTCTGGACCGCGGTCTGAATGCCTCGATTCCGGTGCTGCTGGCGGCGGTGCTCTCGGTGCTGGCGGACCGACAGCTGGCGGGGGCGGAGATCTTCGACGGTTATCTGCGGGGCCAGTTGTTGCTGGGGGTGGCCATGGGTCTGTACTGGCCGGCGATTGAACTGGCGGTGCCCCTGGGCTGCGGGCCGTTCCCCTCCAGCCGGGGCTACGCCCTGGCCCGCAGCGCCGACGCCGCCGGGATTGCCGCCGGGGCGCTCCTGGGGGCCCTGCTCTCCAGCCGGGGGCACCTGCGGGGCATCTACCTGGTGGACATCAGTTGCATGGCGGTGCTGATCACCCTGTTGCTGCTGCGGCCTCTGCCGGCGGGCCATCGATTGGGGGCCGCAGCCGAGGGGGCCACCGTTACCCCCTGGCGGCAATGGATCCCGCCGCTGCTGCCGATGCTGGGGGTGGCGGTGCTGGCCACCGGGCTGATCGCCCTGCTCCAGAGCGCCCTGCCCCTCGACCTGCTGCGGGGAGGCCTGGCGCGGCCGGCCCTGGCGGAGAGTGCCGGCAGCCTGCTGATCGGCCTGCAGCTGAGCCTGCTGGTGGTGCTGCAGTGGCCAGTGGGCCGCTGGCTGGCGGAGCGGCCGGTGCGCTTTGGCTTGGGGCTGAGCCTGGTGTGCTTCTCCCTCGGGATGCTGCTGCTGGCGCTCTCGGCCCTGGTGGGGAAGGCGGGGGTGGCCGTGCTGTTGCTGGCCCTGCCCCTGCTTGCCCTGGCGGAGGCGGCGTTCCTGCCCACCGCCACGGAGGCGGTGGTGGAGCTGACGCCGATGGAGCACCAGGGCCTGGCCATGGGGCTGTTCTCCCAGTGCTTCGCCCTGAGTGCCTTCGCGGCGCCGCTGCTGGGGGGCACGCTGCTGGATGGCCAGGGCCACGGGGTGGGTCTGTGGCTGCTGATGGCGGCGTTGAGCCTGCTTGGGTTGCTGCTGGTGCGGCGGTTACGCCCCCGGCAGGCTGGACTCGCTTGAGGGGGGAACCCAGGCCTCGTGGGGCAAAGGCTCCGTGCCGTAATCCCAGTCGTCGTAGTCGGGGTCGTTGCGGATCTTGCGGTGCAGTTCCTTCTGCACATCGAAGTTGTGGGGATGGTCGGCCGGGGCGGCCGGATCGAGGGGGGAGGGTTCCTGGGCTGTGGCCATGGCCGACGACCGCTTTTTGAGGGGATTCTCGCCGATGGCGGCCTGGGTGGGTGGGCCTGCTGGCGTCCATCCATGGCCGCATGAAGAGCGGCACCGTCGAGGCAAAGACAGGCCGAGGGATCTTGCGCTGATTGCCTGCGTGGCGATCCTCCATCGCCGCTGTCCCTCTTCTTCCTCCACACCCTCCAGGCGCAACGCCAAGAGCCTCAGCCCCATGGAGCGGCCCTCCATCTGCCCTCCGTGAAGTGATGGTCAGAAGGGGCCTTTGATGCGTCGGTGCAGCCTTGGAACACGGAGGGCCCGTTCCTGCCAGGAGCTAGCTCACGCTTTGAGCCCCGAGCAGGGCACCCACGATCTCGTTACAGAAGTTTATAGAGTGTTGAAGGTCATCGAGCGGGTCCGTGGGGTCCGCTTTTTTTTGGCTTGGAGCCGGCAGGCAAGAGCTCCTGCCGGCTCCAAGCGTTCCAGATCCATCTGGTGCCAATCCGAGCGGAAGCCATGGCATCGGCGGCCTGAAGAGCAGCCAGACCAGTGCCAGCACCCCAGCAGACATCGCAAGGAGGAATGGGGCCACTGGCTGGGCAGGGGGCCAGGGGGGCTTGATTCCTAGACGTTGAACAGAAACTCCATGACATCCCCCTCGGCCACCACGTACTCCTTGCCCTCGCTGCGTAGCCAGCCGCGGTTGCGGGCCTCCGACAGGGAACCCGCCTCCACCAGCTGGCCGTAGGCCACCGTCTGGGCCCGGATGAAGCCCCGCTCGAAATCGGTATGGATCACCCCAGCCGCCTGGGGGGCAGTCATGCCGGCGGTGATCGTCCAGGCCCGGGTCTCCTTCTCGCCGGTGGTGAAGTATGTGCGCAGCCCCAGGAGCTGGTAGGTGGCCCGGATCAGGCTCTGCAGGCCCCCCTCGCTCACCCCCAGTCCCGCCAGAAATTCCGCCCGGTCCTCCTTGGGTAGCTCGATCAGCTCCGCCTCCACCTGGGCGGAGATGCGCACCGCTTCGGCCCCCTCCCGGCCGGCTAGCTCCACCACCGCCCGGCTGTGGGCATTGCCGTCCGCCAGGTCGTCTTCGCTCACGTTGGTGGCGTAGATGATCGGCTTGAGGGTGAGCAGTCCTAAGGGCTTGATCGTCAGGCGCTCCTCCTCGCTCAGATCCACCGTGCGGGCGGCCCCGCCCTGCTCCAGCACCGCCTGGATCCGTTCCAGCACCCCGTCTTCGGCCTGGGCCTCCTTGCTGGTGCGGGCCTGCTTCTTGAGGCGCTCGCGCCGCTTCTCCACCTGGGCCAGGTCGGAAAGGCCTAGCTCGAGGTTGATCACCTCCGCATCCTGCACGGGGTCCACCGCCCCCGACACATGGATCACATCGTCGTCCTCAAAGCAGCGCACCACATGGACGATCGCGTCCACCTCGCGGATATTGGCCAGGAATTTGTTGCCCAGTCCCTCCCCCTGGCTGGCACCGGCCACCAGGCCAGCGATGTCGACGAACTCCACCCGGGTGGGGACCAGCTCCTTGGAATGGGAGATGGCTGAAAGCTGCTCCAAGCGGGGATCGGGCACCGCCACGATGCCCACGTTGGGCTCGATCGTGCAGAAGGGAAAGTTGGCGGCCTGGGCCTGGGCGTTGGCCACCAGGGCGTTGAAGAGGGTGGACTTGCCCACATTGGGCAGACCCACGATTCCGGCTTTAAGCATGGACCGGAATCTAGACGGGGCGGTCTCCCCCACCTCCTGAACCCACAACCGCTTGCCTGACCAGGAAGACTGGGGGCGTCGCCGCGGCAGTCCCATTTCTCCGCTCACGCTGCAACCAGCCCCGCCGTTGGAGCGGCTGAACGGCCAGCCGGGTCCAACCAAGCGCCCCCTGATCCGCCAGCGCCGCCTCTGGATCGCTGTTCTGCTGGCCCTGGCCGTGGGAGGCGGAGGTCTGCTGATCTGGAAGAGCCGGCGCTCCGCCCTGCAGGCCAAGGACCTGGCCGCCTACACGGTGGTCGCCGAACAGGGCAGCCTGCCGGGCATCGTCACCGCCAGCGGCGATCTGGCGGCGGTGCGCAGCGTCAATGTCAGCCCCAAGCGGGGGGGGGTACTCCAGATCCTCTTCGTCGATGAGGGGGACCGGGTGCGGGCGGGCCAGCCGATCGCCCTGATGGACAGCGGAGATCTACGCGACCGCCAGAGCGAGTTCGTCGCCCAGGTGCGCCAGGCGGAGGCGGAGTATCGCCGCAGCCTCTCGGAATTCGATCGTCGCCAGAAGCTCTATCGCCAGGGTGCCATCAGCCAGGACGACTACGTGACCTTCAGCACGCGCCTGACCACCAGCAAGGCGGCCCTGGAGGCGGCCCGGCAACGGAGTGGTCAACGCAGCACCGAGCGCTCCGAGCTCACCATCCGCGCCCCCTTCGCAGGCGTGATCACCCAGCGCTTCGCCGATCCCGGCGCCTTTGTCACCCCCACCACGGCCGCCTCCGCCAATGCCGGCGCCAGCAGCTCCTCGGTGGTGGAATTGGCTGAGGGCATCGAGGCCGTCGCCAAGGTGCCCGAGAGCGACATCGGCCGCATCCGAGTCGGCCAGGGGGCCAGCCTGCGGGTGGATGCCTTCCCCGATAGGCGCTTCGCGGCCCGGGTCAACCGCATCGCTCCGCGGGCGGTCAAGAGCAACAACGTGACCTCCTTCGAAGTCAAGCTGCAGCTGCAAAATCCTCCGCCCCAGCTGCGCATCGGCATGAACGCCGACATTGATTTCAGTACCGGTGAGCTGCCGCCGCGCACCCTGGTGCCCACCGTGGCCGTGGTCACCCAGAAGGGCAAGCCTGGGTTGTTGTTGGTGGGCAAGGACAACCAGCCCACTTTCCGTCCGGTGGCCCTCGGGGCCAGCAGCGGCCGCAACACCCAGATCCTCACCGGCCTTGAACCGGGTACCCGGGTGTTCATCGACCTGCCCCCCTGGGCCAAAAAAGTGAAGGGAGAAACGGGCGGCGGTTGAGCACCGGGCCTGTCCCCTCAGTCCCGCTGGGCCAGGAAGGTGCGGCTGGCCTCCAGGATGCGGCCACTGGCCTGACCGTCGCCGAAGGGGTTGTGGGCCTGGGCCATGGCCCCGTAGGCCGCGGCATCGTCCAGCAGCAGGCTGGCTTCCCGCACGATGTCGGCGCTGGCGGTGCCGATCAGCCGCGCCGTGCCGGCGGCCACCGCCTCGGGGCGCTCCGTGGTGCGCCGCAGCACCAACACCGGCTTCCCAAGGGCCGGGGCCTCCTCCTGCAGGCCGCCGGAATCGGTGAGCAGCAGGGTGCAGCCCCGGATCGCCGCCACCAGGCGGTCGTAGTCGAGGGGTTCGGTGAGGAAAGCCCGGGGGTGGCTGCCCAGCAGGGCCTCCAGGGGCTCCCGCACGGTGGGGTTGCGGTGCAGGGGCAGCAACAGGGCGGTGTCGGGGTACTTGTCGAGCAGTGCCAGGAAGCCCCGGCCGATGTCCTGAAGCCTTGGACCCCAGTTTTCCCGGCGGTGCACGGTGGCCAGGATCACCCGCTGGAGTTGCCAGTCCAGACCGGGCAATTCCAGCTTTGGGGCCCGCTCCGCCATCAGCAGCAGGGCATCGATCACCGTGTTGCCGGTCACCAGGATGCGGCCCACCACCCCAGAGGCCTGGAGGTTGGCCTCCGACACCTTGGTGGGGGCGAAATGGAGCTGGGCCACTTGGGAGATCAGGCGCCGGTTGGCCTCCTCCGGGAAAGGATCCAGCAGGTTGTCGGTGCGCAGGCCCGCCTCCACATGTCCCACGGGCACCTGCTCGTAGAACGCCGCCAGGGCCGAGGCGAAGGCCGTGGTGGTGTCCCCCTGCACCAACACCAGATCCGGACGATGGAGGGTGAATTCCTGGCGCAGTCCCTCCAATGCCGCGCAGGTGACATGGGTCAGGGTCTGCTGGGGCGCCATCAGGGCCAGATCCAGGTCGGCCTCCAGCCCGAACAGGTCCATCACCTGGGCCACCATCTCGCGGTGCTGGCCCGTGAGCACCACCCGGGTGCGCAGGTCGGGGGCTTGGCGGAACGCCAGGATCACGGGTGCCAGCTTGATTGCTTCAGGCCTGGTTCCGAGAACGATGGTGACCAGGGGAAGGGGGGGCAAGGGCGCAATGCAACCGGCCGGATCCTAAAGATGGAGGCCATCGGCCCATGACAACCGAGCAATTTCAGGCAAAGCTGGCTCCACTTCCGTTCCCGCCGCGATGACCACCACCGAACCTGGCTCCCCCTTCACGTTGTTTCCACCGCCACCGCCTCCCCCGGAGCCGTTGATGACCCTGGAGACCACCCTCCTGCAGCCGGAGATCGCGGCCCCAGCCACCCCGGCTAGCGGCACCTACGTCGACAAGCTCGATCTGCCCGGCTTGCCCGCCAACCTCGAGGGGATCGTTCGTCTCGCCTACGAGCACGACTATTCAGACATCCACATCGGAGTGGGTGAACAGCCCCGCTACCGCAACCGGGGAGAGATGCATCACACCGGTTGGCCCGTCACCGATGGGGCCACCTTCAACGGCTGGTTGCGGGAAATGCTGACGCCGGTGGAACTGGATCGTTTCAACAACGACAAGGAGTTCGACGGATCCTTTGCCTTCCCCTTCGTGCGGGTGCGGATCAACCTGTTGGAAACCCTGTTGGGCCCCGCCATGGTGCTGCGGCTCATCCCCCAGAAGATCGCCACCATCGACGACCTGCACCTGCCCAAGGTGCTCGAGGAGCTCTGTCAGCGCCCCAAGGGCCTGGTGCTGGTCACCGGACCCACTGGCTCCGGCAAGAGCACCACCCTGGCGGCGATGGTCGACTGGATCAACCGCAACCAGCCGCGCCACATCATCACGATCGAGGATCCGATCGAATTTGTGCACGAGAGCAAGACCTCCCTGGTGCGCCAACGGGAGGTTGGGCACCACACCAAGGTGTTCCACAACGCTCTGCGGGCCTCCTTGCGGGAAGATCCCGACGTGATCCTGATCGGGGAGATCCGGGACCGCGAGACCCTCACCACCGCCCTGGAGGCTTCCCAGACCGGTCACCTGGTGTTCGGCACCCTGCACACCAACTCCGCTGTGCGCACGGTGGAACGGGTTCTGGGCATGTATCCACCCGAGGACCAGGACAACGTGCGGCGCTCCGTGGCCGAATCGCTTCTGGGGGTGATCTCCCAGGGCTTGATCAAAACCACGGACGGCAAACGGGCCGCCTTCCACGACATCCTGATCAATTCCGATGCCTGCCGCGATTACATCCAGCAGTGCAAAATGGATGAGGTGGAGCAGATCATGGAGCGCAGCGCCTTCGACGGCATGCAGACCTCCAACCAGGCCCTGCTCAAGCTGGTGGAAGAAGGCAAAGTCGATCCCGACGATGCCCTCGCCCAGAGCCTCAAGCCCAACGAACTGGCCCAGTCACTGCGCGGGCGACAGTGAGCCGATCAAACGCACCAGCAGAAGCACCCCCAAGCCGACGGACAGGCCGAGCATGGCCAGACGCCCATTCCAGATTTCGGCCTGGGGGGTAAACCCGCGCCGCCAGGCATTCAATTCATCCGGTCCGACGGGAGCGGGCCCCTCGCCGTTCTCGCCGATGTCCGGGGGGGCCATGGGGCCGAGGGCAGTTGTGGTCTTACCACCCTAGGGGGATTCCCCCGATGGAAGCTCCCCATAGAGAGCGTCGGCCTGCTCCAGGGGCAGCCGTGCCATCACCCCGAGATTCATGTGGCTGCGGTAACCGGCCGCCAGCCGCTGGGCCGCGGCTACCCCGATCATGGCCGCGTTATCGGTGCAGTAGGCCAGGGGCGCCACGCGCCAGCCCAGGCCGAGGTCGCCGCATCGCTCGGCCATCCGCTGCCTCAGGCGGCGGTTCGCGGCCACTCCGCCCACCATCACCACGGTTCCTAGCCCCTGGTCCTTGGCGCAGCGGCAGGTGCGCTCCACCAGCACCTCCGCTACCACCCGTTCGAAGCTCGCCGCCACATCCGCCACCGGCAGCGGCTCACCCCGCCCCTCGATTGATTGCACCAATCGCAACACGGCAGTTTTGAGGCCACTGAAGCTGAAGTCATAGGGATGGAAGCCCCCTTCCGGCAGCGACACCCGGCCCTTGGGCAGGGGGAAGCGGAGGGGATCTCCCTCCGCTCCGGCGGCCTGGATCGCCGGCCCGCCCGGATACCCCAGCCCCAGCAGGCGTGCCACCTTGTCAAATGCCTCTCCGGCGGCGTCATCCCGGCTGCGGCCGAAACGGACGTACTGGCCGGGGCCATCCATGCGGATCATCTCGGTGTGGCCACCGCTCACCAGCAACACCAGGGCTGGCCCCGGCGGCAGCGGCTCCCCCAGGTGCACCGAACAGAGGTGCCCCTCCAGGTGGTGCACCCCCACGAACGGCAGCCCATGCAGGGCCGCCAGGGTGCGACCGGTGACCGATCCCACCAGCAGCGCCCCCACCAGCCCAGGGGCCGCCGTGGCGGCGATGCCATCGAGATCGGAGAAGCCCAGGCCGCTGGAGGCCATCACCTGGTCGATCAGGTGGGGCAACGCCTCCACGTGGCGCCGGGAGGCGATTTCCGGCACCACGCCGCCCCAGGTGGCGTGCTCCTCGATCTGGGAAGCGACGGCGCTGGCGAGCACCTCGTGGTCCCGCACCACGGCCGCCGCGGACTCGTCACAACTTGTTTCGACGGCCAGCAGCGTCGCCATTGGTTCCGGAGATGTCCCCTACTGTCCGCAAGTGACATCCTGCCTCGCCGCAGGCATTTCCAAGCACTTCGCCAGCACCGGACACGATGCGCCGTCTCTTTGCTGTTCTGATTTCAGCCTTCCTGTTCTTCGGGTTCGCGTCCACGGCCCAGGCTGATGTGGCGGGACTGACCCCCTGCTCCGAAAGCGCCCGCTTCCAGCAGCGGGCAAGCCAGGCCACCACCGCCCAGGCCAAGGCACGCTTCGCGGCCTATGGCCAAGCCGTCTGCGGTGATGACGGTCTTCCCCACCTGATCGTGGATGGCCGCTGGAGCCATGCCGGTGACTTCCTGATCCCCAGCATTGCCTTCCTCTACATCACCGGCACGATTGGCTGGGCCGGCCGTAGCTACCTGATGGCCATCCGTGGCAGCAAGGACGCCACCACCCGCGAAATCCAGATCGATCTGCCCCTCGCCTTCAAGTCCACCTTGGGTGCCGCCACCTGGCCCCTGGCTGCCTTCAAGGAACTGACCAGCGGCAAGCTGCTGGAAGACGACGCCAAGGTCACCGTTTCCCCCCGCTGAAGCCCTGAGCCATGAAGAAATTCCTCACCACTGCCCCTGTTGTGGCCGCCGTCTGGTTCACCCTCACCGCCGGCATCATGATTGAGTTCAATCGGTTTTTCCCCGATCTTCTCTTCCATCCCCTCTGAAATCTGGGTTGGAATCATCGCCTTGCAGAAGCGGCCTAAGGGCCGCTTTTTTTATGGTCTGCCATCAGCCTTTTCCCCTCAGCTGACTTCCCTTACCCAAGGGGATCGCCATCGAGGCCCATCAACGCCTCCAGTTCTCCCTGGGCCTGCTTTAGATCGCCATTCACCACATGGGCGTCGAACTCGGCCTCGGCCGCCAGCTCCACCCGGGCGCGCTCCAATCGCCGCAGGATCGCTTCCTCGGTGTCGGTGCCGCGGCCGCGGATGCGCCGCTCCAGTTCCTCGAAGGAGGGGGGCTTGAGGAAGATCTGAAATCCCTCGGGGCAGCTGCGGCGCACCTGGCGCGCCCCCTCCAGTTCGATCTCCAGCAGCACGGGCTGTCCAGCGGCCAGGTGCGCCTCCACCGCTGAACGGGGTGTGCCGTAGCGGTTGCCCGCGAACTCGGCCCACTCCAGCAGTCCCCCTTCCGCCAGCCGGACATCGAATTGTTCGCGGCTGAGGAAAAAGTAGTGCTGGCCGTCCACTTCACCGCTGCGGGGCTCTCGGGTGGTGGCTGACACCGAGAGCCAGAGGTGGGGGTGACGCCGCAGCAGCGCCGCCACCAGGGTGCCCTTGCCAACGCCACTGGGTCCGGTGAGCACCGTCAGTCGGCCGCGGGTGGGGGAGGAGGCCATCGCCTTGAGCATCGTTGGCCAGCAGAGTAGGGGCCATGAACGCCCTTGCCCCGGTATCCCCCTCTCCCCAGGCACCGCTCCAGCCCCCACTTCAGGCCCTGGACGTCACCAGCCTCAGGGCGGTGCTGGCTGAATTGCGGCCCGCCCTGCTCCCCTGCCGTTTCGAGAAGGCCCAGCAGAACGCGCCCGCCACGCTGCAGCTGGGGTTTCGGGGTCTGGAGCGACGCTTCTGGCTGGAGATCAGCTGGCAGGCGGAGGCCCCACGGCTGTTGGCCATCGATCCCCCTGCCCGCTGCGGCGCCGGCAGCACCCTTGCTCTCCAGCTCCAGCATGGGCTGGGCGGCCTGGCCCTGGTGGCGATCCACCAGTCGGGCTGGGAGCGGGTGGTGGAGCTGGGTTTTGCCCAGCGCCCGACGGATCCGATCACGCGCACGGTGGTGGTGGAGCTGATGGGTCGCCACAGCAACGTGTTCCTGCTCGATGGGCAGCGGCGGGTGGTCGCCCTCGGGCGCCAGGTGCGCGAGCAACAGTCCCGGCTGCGGCCCATTGCCACCGGCGATGCCTACGGCGCACCGCCCCCCCTCCAGGGTTCCATCCCCGACCCCTCCGAAACCTTCGAGCACTGGAAAGCTCGGCTCGCCCTGGTGCCCGTCGCCCTTCGGAGGGCCCTGCAGGAGGCCTACCAGGGCCTGAGCCCTGCCCTGGCCCTCCAGCTCGCGGGTGATCGGCCCGGCAGCTCCACCGACCTGCTCCACCGACCGGTGGATCAGCTCACCGGCGCGGATTGGTTGGGGCTCTGGCGGTGCTGGCAGCGCTGGCTGCACTGCATCGAGGCCGATCAGTTCAGCTTCGCTACCGGGGGAACGACCGCCTATCGCTGTTGGTTGGAAGCGCAGGATGAAAGGGTCGGTTCCCTGGCGGTTCCAGGGGGCCCATCCCCTGATCTTCCCCTCAACCGGGCGCTGGCGAGCTACTACGCCAAGGAGCTCAATCGACGCCAGTTCGAGCAGCGCCTGCTCATCCTGCGGCAACGGGCCCAGCGGGCCCTTGAACGGGAGCGGCGCTTGATGGTCGAGCAGGAGGGCTTGCTGGCGCGGGTGGAGAACAGTGACGCACTTCAGGAGCGGGCCCATGCCCTGCTCAGTGGTCTCGCCCCCAACCGGGAGGAGATCGACCAGGCCCAGGTTCTCTACCGCCAGGCGCGCAAGCTGCGGCGCTCCGCGGCGGCGATCGTCCCCCGGATCGAGCACCACCGCCAGCGCCTGGAGCGCATCGAGGCCAGCCTCACGTTTCTCGAGCAGGCCGATGACCTCGAACAACTTGATGGGCTGGAGAGCGAGTGGGGCGATAGTGGCGCCGGTGACCGACGCCAGCGGCGGCCCAGTGCCGCCGTAGCGGCCGAGGCACCTCGTCCGCTCGAATTGCGTACCGCCGGCGGTCTGCGGGTGCAGGTGGGTCGCAACCACCGCCAGAACGATTGGATCAGCCTGCGCCAGGCCCGCCGTGGCGATCTCTGGTTCCATGCCCAGGAATGCCCGGGCAGCCACGTGGTGCTGAAGTGCTCGGAAGCTGTGGCCCGGGACGATGACCTGCAGCTGGCGGCGGATCTGGCCGCCCATTTCAGCCGCGCCCGGGGCAACGCACGCGTGGCCGTGGTGATGGTGCCGGTGGATCAGCTGCAGCGCATCCCCGGTGCCGGCGCCGGCACGGTGCGCCACCGTGGAGGCGAACGGCTCTGGGCCGAACCAGGCCGCGCCGCAATCTGGCTGGAGCGGTCGGCCACCGAATCCGAACAGCCCTTACCTAGCCTTGGATCCGTGCGACGGCCATGAGCCCCACCGACCCCGCCGTGCCCCAGCCC
>Ga0194061_1000564_pt1 | contig 22369 bp, 17 predicted proteins | sample SepL2221m_MetaG_FD_163423 | JGI IMG/M metagenome (GOLD analysis project Ga0194061, IMG submission 163423) | Anoxic zone freshwater microbial communities from boreal shield lake in IISD Experimental Lakes Area, Ontario, Canada - Sep2016-L224-21m | ecosystem: Environmental > Aquatic > Freshwater >... | reverse complement strand
ACACAAAGCTTCCACTCCTTAATTAGTTTAGATAGCCGCTTTGGCTGTGCGCGAGTCAATAGACCATGAACTATTCGCCAATGCGGCGCGCGTTTTTGAGTGTTGTGTTCGCCAGTTTTATGTGTGTTGGATCGCTCGTTGCCGGTGAAACGGCTGCGACGCCGGTCGAGTTCGGCGGTAAAGAAGCTGCGGCCTATGTCGTGGTGCCGGACGTTAATGCGCTGTTCACTGCCGTCGATGTGCTGGCCAAACAATTTGCCCCGCCCGGACAATATGCTCCAGGCATGGCCAAGCTGATCGTGGGTGCCCAATTGGGCGACGCGGCGCTGGATAACCTCGGCAAGACGCCGCTCATGTTGGTGTTGTTCAAGCTTCCTGAAGGGTATCAAATGCAACCGGGCGCTCCGCCGCCAATGGCGCTGTTCATGCCGGCAATTGCCGCTCAACCGTACGACCAAGTGTTCAATGCAAAGGGCGTGAGTGCGTTTGAAAACGGCGTCTTGATCGCCGCACCCACCGCCGAACTCTTGAAAAAAGCTCAAGCGATGCGCGCGGACTACGACAAACTCGCCGCCGCAAAACCCGCTACCGATATTCGTCTTTTCATCAGCGGCGCCTCGTTGATGGACACCTACGGATCGATGCTTGCAAGCGGTCTGAAAGAAACCGAGAAGAAAGCCATCGACTCAATTACTAACGAACCGCCGCCACCAGGCGTCGAGATCAAACCCGAGATGGCCATCAAGCTCGTTAAGATGGGTCTGCGCGGCGTCGATGGGTTGCTGCATCAGATCAACTCCATGCAGCTTGATCTAAAAGTCACGCCCGAAGCGTTGACGATGGACATGGTTTTTGCGGCCAAAGAAGGCTCGATTCTCGCGTCGTTTATGTCCAACGGAGCAGCCAAGACGGACAAGAATCTTGAAGCATTGGTTGGAAACGGATCGCTCGCCGGAACGACCAGCATGGATATGGTCGCGCTGTCAGCAGCGTGGAAGAAGCTCGTTGCCGAAGTGGCGGCTAATCCAGACTACGGCGATCTGGCGAAGAACGAAATGGTCGCGTTTATGCAGGAAGCGTTGGATTCAGTCGGCGGGGCGCAGGCGTTTTCAATGCAGTTCAGCAAAGACGGCATGAGCCAGACGATGGCTGGAACGGTCAAGAATCCAGCGGCGTATTTGGAGATGCTGAAGAAGACCAACGCGCTGTTCGACAAGGACAGCATGATCGGCAAACTCTACGCTGGAATGGGTATGACGATGATCTCGAAATTCGAAGAGAAGGCGCGCGCATACAAAGGCGTCGATATTGCCCGGATGACAATGACTATGGACGGTCCGATGTTCAAAGGTCCGCAAAAAGAACAGATGGACAAGATGATGAAGCCGCGCGAAATTGCAATTGTGAAAGGCTATTTCCTGTCGTCGGACAAGCCCGAAACGTTGAACGCGATGATCGACATGACCACATCAGGAACGTTCTCGCCGAATGGCATGACGTTGAAATCAAAAGCCGCGTTCGGTGAAGGTCGGCAGTTCTATGTTGATTACGATTTTCTCGCTTTAATGAAAGCGGTGTCAGCGGACCCGAACAATCCGATGGGCCCGATTTTTGCCAAATTGCCTGACGGTGCGCCCGTTTTGATCGCCGGTTCCATGGACAAAGGTAAGTTGCAGATTTCAGAGCAAATCCCGTTGGCTCCCATTGCCAAGATGGTCAAGATGTTTATGGAAATGGGCCAAGCCATGCAACAGGGCAATCCAGTCCCGCCGCCGAAACCGACGGAAGACGGAAAGTTCTAACACAGACGTGAATATTCAAAACGACGAAACTCAGCGCGCTCAGAATGTGAGCGCGCTGTCGTTTCGAGTCGTCGCAAATAAAATTACCCATCTTAAACGGCACTCCCCTTGCGGTGTAGTCTTCGTTATATCAATTGTGTTTAAATTCCCAACGCTCCGTCACGCCTAGGTCGAGAGTCATGATGAAATTATCCTCACGCATCGTCGCATTGTCCGTCATTCTGTTTCTTCATCTGTCATACGCCGCCGAACCGGACGCGTTGGCCAAACAAATTTTTGACGCGACGAATGTGCGCGGCGGCTTTGTTGTGCATGTCGGGTGCGGTGACGGGCGACTGACAAAAGCGCTGCGGCGCAACGCGAGTTACCAGGTTCAAGGCTTGGACACGAGCCCCGAAAACGTCGCGGCCGCGCGGGCGTATCTCACCAAAGAAGGCGTATATGGCGATGTCTGCGTGGACCGCTTCGACGGCGCGATGCTGCCCTACATCGACAACCTCGTCAATCTGCTCGTCGTCGAAAAAGGCGATGGTGTTTCGGCTGACGAAGTCACGCGCGTGTTGGTGCCGGATGGTGTCGCGTATGTTCAGAAAAACGGAGCGTGGACAAAAGTCATCAAACCGCGCCCGGCCAGCCTCGATGAATGGACTCATTTTTATTATGACGCGCGCGGCAACGCGGTCTCGAAAGATATGACCGTCGGCCCGCCTGAGCGTCTTCAATGGGTCGGCAGCCCGCGCTGGTCCCGGCATCACGACCGCATCTCCAGTTTGAGCGCGATGGTCTCAGCACACGGGCGCAACTATTACATCATGGACGAAGGGTCGCGCATCTCCATTTTAATGCCGTCAAAATGGATGCTGACCGCGCGCGATTCGTTCAACGGCACGATCCTGTGGCGGCAGCCGATTGAGAACTGGCAGAACCAGATGTGGCCGCTGAAATCCGGCCCGACACAATTGACGCGCCGTCTCGTCGCAGAAGGCGACCGCATCTTTGTGACGAAGGGGATTGAAGCGCCCGTGTCCTGTTTGAACGGTGCGACCGGCGACACGATCCGTGTCTACGAAGAAACAAAAGGTGCGGAAGAAATCCTGTTCTCGAACGGCGTGTTGTACGTCATGGTCAATCCCAACAAATGGGTGCTCGAAGAATTCGCGCCGAAGCTCAATACAGGCGACCAGCAGCGCGTTGAATCGGAATACAATTGGGATAAAAAAGCGCGGAATCTGTTCGCGATCAATCCGGAAACTGGCGCGACAATCTGGAAAAAAACCGACGTCAAAATCGCTCCGTTGACGCTCACAACCGATGGCAAGCGCGTCGTCTTTTATGACGGCGACGAACTGATCGGACTCGATCCGAAAACTGGCGAACAACGTTGGAAAAGCGCGCTCGAAGAGAAGCGCAAGCTTTTCGAATTCAACTACGGCCCGCGTGTCGTCCTCCACGATGATGTGCTCTTGTACGCAGGCGGCACCGGCACAATGAAGGGCTTGAACGCAGACACCGGCAAAGATTTGTGGTCCGCGCCGCATTCGAAATCCGGCTATCGTTCGCCCGAAGATTTGATCGTCGCAGGCGGCTTGGTCTGGAACGCGCCCACAACATCCGGCGGCATGTCCGGCGCGTTCACGGGTCGAAATCTTGTCACAGGTGAAGTGAAATCCGAGTTCCCGCCGGACGTCCAAACCTACTGGTTCCATCATCGCTGCTACATCGCCAAAGCAACCGAACGTTTTCTGCTACCGTCGCGCACAGGCATTGAATTCGTCGATTTCAATGCAAAACATTGGGAGATTAATCACTGGGTTCGCGGCGCCTGTCTCTACGGCATCATGCCCTGCAACGGACTCGTTTACGCCGGCCCGCACGACTGCGCGTGTTACCCCGAAGCAAAACTGTTTGGAATGAACGCGCTCGCCCCTGCCCTGGCCACACCGCTCCCGAAAGGCTTGGATGAAGAGCATCGTTTGGAGAAAGGCCCGGCATTCGGCCAACCGCTCGACGAGACCGCTGCCGACGACAAAGATTGGCCGACGTACCGGCACGACGCAGCGCGCAGCGGCTACACAAATCAGCCCGTCGATCCGGACTTGAGCAAGTCGTGGGAGCTGTCGCTCGGTGGAAAATTAAGCGCACCGATTGTTGCGGCGGGAAAGCTGTTCGTCGCTCAAGTTGACCAGCACACGATTCACGCCTTGGACTTCGGCACAGGCAAGCCGCTCTGGAATTTCATTGCCGGGGCGCGCGTCGATTCGCCTCCTTCTTATTGGAAGGGCCGCATCGTATTCGGCAGCATGGACGGCTGCGTGTATTGCCTCCGTGCAAGCGACGGTCAGATGATTTGGAAGTACCACGTCGCGCCGCTCGACCGTCGCCACATGGCGTTCGAACAACTCGAAAGCGTCTGGCCGGTTCACGGAGCCGTGCTCGTCGAAAACGGTGTCGCGAGCTGTGTCGCCGGACGCTCCGTCTTCCTCGACGGAGGTCTGCGCTTCATGCGTTTGGACGTCGCGACCGGAGCGAAGGTCGCTGAAAAAGTCTACGACGAAAAAGATCCGGAGACCGGCAAGAATTTACAGACGCGTGTGAAGACGTTGCAGATGCCGGTTGGATTGAATGACGTGCTGTCGAGCGATGGAAAATACACGTATTTGCATTCACAGAAGATCGCAGCGGACGGCACACGCGTGGACATCGGACCCGTGTCGGGAAGTGCGATTGCGCAGGGCGCCGCGCAAAAGGGAGAAGGCTCGCACATCTTCGCACCGATGGGCTTCATCGACGACTCCTGGTTCCACCGCAATTACTGGGTCTTCGGCAAAAGTTTCGCTGGCGGACACAACGGATATTTCCAAGCCGGACGCTTCACGCCGACCGGGCGCATGCTCGTCTTCGATGACAAAGATGTCTACGCGTACGGTCGCCAGCCACAATATTTCAAATGGACGACGACGATGGAATATCAATTGTATTCAGCCAGCCGCGAAGCGCCCGACGTGGCCGAGGAACATAAAGTAGAAAACGGCGGTCCCAAAAAAGCGGCCGCCGGAAAAGCCGCGGATGGAATCGCGTCGCCGCACGTCAGTCTGCCCGACGATCCGAAACTTGATCCGAGCAAATCGCCGATCACGATTGAAGCATGGGTTTATCCCGGCGCAAATGAAGGCGTCATCGCGTCGCACGGCGGTGGACAAAATGGCTACGCGCTGACGCTTCACGACAGCAAGCCTGCCTTCAGCGCGCGACATCAAGGCGTACTCGATCAAGTGATGTCAAAGACTGCATTGAGCGACGACTGGCACCACATCGCAGCGGTGTTGACGTTAAAGAAATTGAGCTTGTATGTCGATGGCGCGTTGGCGGCGGAAGGCGAATCGAAGGGCCTCATACAACGCAAACCCAATCAGGGATTTGAAATTGGAGCGAGTGGAAATTCGCTCGTTTCTGATCACGGAAAAGGCGCGGCGTTTGTTGGGATGATTGACCAATTCGCGGTCTATCATAAGGCTTTGACGGCATCTGAAATCGCCGACCGCGCCTCGTTGAAAGTAGATGCGATTAAAAAGAATTCGAACCTCGGCGCGGTCGTCGCATACGCATTTGACAATGGCGATGCACGTGATCAATCCGGGAATAATCTGCACGGCACGGTTCATGGCGTCGAAACGGCGAAGGGCAAAGTAAGCGGCGCGCTGCTCTTCAAAAACCGCCCGACAAACGGCCACCCGCTTCCGGAAAAAGCACCGGAGGCTGTGGCTAAACCGAAGGACCCCGTTGATCCCGCCGCGAAACCGAAAGACCCGACCGAGCCCGACGCGGAGTACATCAAGGCACACGCCGACGAACACGCCAAAAACGAAAAAGGAAAAGGAGGCAAACGCGAATTGAAAGCCGCGCGCCCCGGCGAAACGTTTGTGCAAAGCAAATGGACCCGCCCGGCTCCGATCTTCGCGAGAGGCATGGCGAAAGCAGGCGACACCCTGTTCTACGCTGGTCCGCCCGACAACGTGGACGAAGAATATGCCTTCGACCGCCTGCGAAACAAAGACAAAGCGATCCTCGCGGACTTGGCCGAACAAGACGCAGCTCTCGACGACAAACGCGGTGCACGCTTGTTGGCCGTCTCAAAATCCGGCGACGGCGTCAACGACGGCATCGACCTGGACAGCTCGCCCGTCTGGGACGGTTTAGCCGTCGCGCAAGGCCGCGTCTTCATGGCGACGACGAACGGAAAGATCGTTGTGTATGGGAAAGCGAAGAAGTAGATCGACAACGTCATCCGAAACAACACGCCCCGATCACGAAAGCCCGAATGCAAATTCGGGCTTTCGCATAAGATTTACGCAAAACGACGCCAAAACCAGACAATCAATTCATAGCATTCGACGCATATTATCGATATATGCTATTTTTATGTATGTTAATTATCAATAACAAGCAATAAACGATTGTTTTTTTACACGCATTCAAATTATACAACAATCTCAAAACAAAAGACTTGCATTCCCTAGCCCTTCGTGTACTATCACTCCTGTGGCGCGGTGATCGCGGCCACTTTTTTGTTTCAACACCCAGCTTTTCAAGGATTGCTGTCATGTCCAAAAAACCCACGATGGATCCGAGGTCCGGTGCGCATGTGTTGCTCGAGTGCCTGAAGAAGGAAGGCGTGAAGTACATCTTCGGTTACCCCGGCGGTGCGCTGATTCCGATTTACGATGCGCTGTACAGTGTCCAGGGCCTCGAGCACATTCTCTGTCGCCATGAGCAGGGCGGCTCGCACATGGCTGACGGGTATGCGCGTTCGACCGGCAAAGTCGGCGTGTGCATGGGCACGTCCGGCCCCGGCGCGACGAACCTCGTGACCGGCATCGCCACTGCGTACATGGACTCGATTCCGATGGTCGCGATCACCGGCCAGGTGCGGCGCAATTTGATCGGAACCGACGCGTTCCAGGAAGCCGACATCACCGGCATCTGCCGCCCGATCACGAAGCACGCGATCCTCGTCAAAGACGTGAACGATCTTCCGCGCATCATCAAGGAAGCGTTCCACATCGCACAGACAGGCCGCCCCGGTCCCGTGCTCGTCGACATTCCTCGCGACGTCCAGACGGACGAATACATGGGCGTTTGGCCGTATGAAAAAGTGCAAATGGATTTGCCGGGCTACAATCCGCCCGTCGAAGTGATTCCGAACCAGATCGAAGCGCTGGCCGAAGCGATCAACGCGTCCGAACGCCCACTGTTGTACGTGGGTGGCGGCTGCATCATCTCCGGAGCGTTCCGCGAATTACGCGCAGCGGCTGAACGCGCGGGCATTCCCGTGACGACAACGTTGATGGCCCTCGGCGCATTCCCGGGAAACCATCAGCTCTCCGTCGGCATGGCCGGCATGCACGGCACGGCGGCGGGTAATTACGCCATGGACAAATGCGATCTGATGATCTCCGTCGGCGCGCGTTTCGACGACCGCATCACGGGCCGCTTGGATAAGTTCTCAGTGGCATCGAAGAAGGCGCATCTCGACATCGATCCGACAAGCATCGGCAAGAATGTCAAATGCGACTACCCAGTGCTCGGCGACATTCGCGAGAGCTTGAAGAAGCTGTTCAAGCACCTGAAAGCAAAGGACCGCAAGCCGTGGCTGAACGAATTAAGCGATCAGAAAAAGAACCATCCGCTGATGTACCCCGGCGAAGGCATGCGCGGCCAGCACGTGATCGAACGCGTCTGTCATTTCAGCAAAGGCAAGGCGATTGTGGCGACCGACGTGGGCCAGCATCAGATGTGGGCCGCACAGTTCTACACGTTCGTCGATCCGCGTAAATTCATCACGTCCGGCGGCCTGGGCACGATGGGCTTCGGCCTGCCTGCGGCGATCGGTGCAGCGATGGGCAATCCCGGCGAAGAAGTCTGGTGCATCACCGGCGACGGCTCGATCCAGATGAACATCCAGGAACTTGTGACCGCCAAGCGCTTGAAGTTGCCGATCAAGATTTGCCTCGTCAACAATGGCTACCTCGGCATGGTGCGTCAGTGGCAGGAAATGTTCTGGGACCGCCATTACAGCGAAGTGGATTTGTCAGACAATCCCGATTTCGTGAAAGTCTCGGAAGCGTTCGGCTGCTACGGCCTGCGCTGCGACAAGCGCGAAGACGTCGACGCGACGATCAAGGAAGCGTACAAATTCAAAGACGCTCCGGTGATGATCGACTTCCGCGTGGCGCTGGAAGAAAACGTGTACCCGATGATCCCGGCCGGCGGCGCGTTGGCGGAGATCGTCTACGACCCGATGAACAAGGAGTTGAGCTGCGCAGTTGGTGCGGAGTAGACGAGACCGCGAATACGCGTGACTTTTTTGGAATAATTTATAAGATGACGGGTCGGAGGCTCGTCATCATGTGCGAAACAGAAAAAACTGAAAAGCAGTGGAACGATTTGAAGTCAAAGCTTGCGATTGGGACCATTGTCACGGGCGAAATTATGGCACATTGGCGTTTCGGCGCTTTTGTCAGCATGAACCGGATTGATACTCCCTTCGTTGGGCTCATTGAAATTATTGATTTCGAGGACAAATTGAGACCTATTACACCGCGCGATTTTCCAGATATTGAAACAACTGTGCGCGCGGTTGTGCTGGGATTTCGAGATAGTAATCATCAGGTGGCACTGAGTATGAAACCGTCGGATTTGAAGAAGGCGGAAGGAAAATGATCAGCGATACCGATTGTTTGAACGGATTGATCGCAACTCGCCAATGGGGAGAATTGCAGAATCTGAAGCCTCAATTTGATCTTTTGAAGCTTTTTGATGATGCAATTGTTGAAAATTCTTGGTCGAGGATTCTGGCCTATTTATTTCGCTCCGATGAAAGCCACAAATTAGGATGTGAACTCTTCAAAGCATGGTTGAACGCAATTGAAAAAGAGTCGAAACAAACGCTTTCGATTTCTTTCTCGAAATCCACTAAAACCTATGCACAAACCGAGCGAAGCACTGACGAACAACGCCGGATAGATATACTCGTGACTTTGAAAGACGAAAGCGAAACTACCGTCGGGGTATTTGGTATTGAGAACAAAATTAACGCTGGAGAACAGCCGGATCAATTGGCTGACTATCAGCACTGGATAATTGAAAAGTATCCCAAAGTTGATAAAAGATTTTTATTTTTTCTAACACCGGACGGACGATTGCCCGAGACTGCCGATAAGAATAGCAAATGCACGGTATTACCATGTTCATATAAGACGGTGTGTAGTGCATGCAAGTTCGTCTTGCAAAGCGCTGAACCCCATGTTGGAATTCTTCTTAAAGCCATGATTGATCACTTAGAAGGAGAGGCGATAGTGGAAAAGAAGGCAGCAGCGTTTATTGCCGAACTATTCCTAAAAGAGGAACACCGACGTGCTTTGGCTCTGATTTGCAGTCATTGTCCAAATTACGCGTCTGTACTAGAACAAATAAAAGAACAGATCGAAGAACATAAGGCAGTATATAGTCTTCTCCCGGATAAACCAATTCCGGATGTTAGAATTTACAATCGAAAGTTTTTTGAGATATACTTCGAAGAAATTGAGCGTCCCTTTAAGGATGTTTGGCTGGCTTTCTGTCTGTCAAAACTAGACGACCCACAACACCTGCCGCCAAGTATAGGCGATACAATAGCGTTTCGCGTAATTGCGTGGTACTATAATTCCGCGAATGAACGTGCGGAGAGCTTCAAAAGTAAAGTTGAAGCAAAGTTACCTCAATCATCTGACGATTATTCGACGCGTTGTGATTATACAGACAAGTATGTTATAGTTTGGGAAGGCGGAAATTACAAACTGCGTGATCTTGGCTCGGCGGATGTGAAAGAACTGATTAAATTACTTGAGAATGGTTTAACCAGTACGTACCAGCCTTTGCATAAAGCAATCACAGGTTTAAAGAAAAAGTAGTCTGTCAGTTCAAAGGAGGTTGAAACATGAGTGCATTATTGACCGCACATATCATAATAGACGCGCAAGGCGTCGCTTGGATTGAAGGCACCCGGACGAAAGTCCTTCACCTTATTCTTAGCAAGCAGGCCTACGGTTGGAGCCCGGAGGAAATGGCGCGGCAGTATCCGCATCTTTCGCTCGCGGAGATTCACGCGGCGCTCACGTACTATTACGACAATCAGGACGAAATTAACGGACAGATTGAGGCGGATCGAAAGTTGTGTGAGGAGATGTCAACAACAACCGGACCGCAGCCTTTCAAGAAACGAGCGTGAGATCAAAACATGGCGCTTTTTCTTTACATGGATGAACATATACCGGCGGCTATCACCGAAGGATTACGGATGCGGGGCGTGAGTGTTCTAACGGCACAGGAAGATGGGCTAACAGGAACATTGGATGAGCGGTTGCTTTCCAGAGCCGGAGAGCTCAAGCGGGTGATGTTCAGTGAAGATGCGGACATGTTGTGTGAGGCGGCGAAACGACAGCGCTCGAACGTCGAATTTGCCGGACTGATTCATACGAAATTGCAAAAGGACCGGATCGGATATTACATCGCGGAGTTGGAGTTGATTTGCAAGGCATGCGAGCCGGGCGAATTTAAGAATGCAGTGCAGTACATTTAGGTCGATTTCGATTACTTCTCCGAAGAAGAATGAGTATACTGTGTAAGGGCAGTTAAGGAGTGAATATATGAGTGCGGCGACCGTGGACACGGCCACGATGATTCACAAAATCAAATGTGCAACCGGCGAACGCGCGTGTATTGCTGGCACCGCGACTTCGGTTAAGTGCATCGCGAAATGGCATAACGCTGGGGAGACGCCCGAAGACATTCAAACCAAATATCCGCATTTAAGTCTCGAGCAAATTCATTCGGCGCTGACGTATTATCATGATCATCGTGATGAAATTAATCAAGCCATCGAACAGGACCGAGCCGCAGGGAGAAAGTTGGCAGTCAAAGGCCGAGTGGCATGAGCGTCATTCTTTATTTTGACGAGGACGCCCAGGAAAAGGAATTGATTCGATTGGTTCGAAACGCGGGCATTTTTGCGAGCAGTGTCAATGAACAGAATACACGTGGGTGGTCGGACGAAGAGCAATTGATATTCGCGACAAGCAAAGGGTGGTCACTCTTTTCATATAACGTAGGTGACTTTGACCAATTGCATTCGCAATGGATACTGGATGGCAAGCGACATCATGGCATCATCGTCGCGGAACAAATTAGTTCGTCGAACCGTGAGAAAGTGCTGAAACTCGCACGTCTCATAAAAGGCCGAAGCGCGGAACAGATGCACAACAATTTGGAGTACCTCAGTTCTTGGTAAGGCTGAGAGTTTAATACAGGGAAGGGGAAAACGCAGTGAGAACATTTGAAATCGGCGGGATCAAGGAAACGGTTGTGGAGCGCACGGACGTTCCGGCGAAGAAATTGAAGGCAGCGCTCGGTAAGGAAATCGTCGCCGTCATCGGCTACGGCGTCCAGGGGCGCGGCCAGTCGCTCAACATGCGCGACAACAAAGTCAAGGTCATCATCGGCAGCCGCCGTGGTAAAAGCTGGGACCTCGCGGTCTCTGACGGCTGGGTTCCCGGCAAGACACTGTTCGAAGTCGGCGACGCCGTCAAGCGCGCCACCGTCGTCCAGTATCTGCTCTCCGACGCCGGCCAGAAACAGTCGTGGGCGGAAATCCGCGACAACTTGCAGCCCAACTCGGCGCTGTATTTCTCGCACGGTTTCTCGATCGTCTTCAAAGACCAAACAGGTGTGATTCCGCCGGCGAATGTTGACGTGATCCTCGTCGCCCCGAAGGGCTCGGGCACAACGGTGCGCCGCTTGTTCCTCGAAGGCCGTGGCATCAACAGTTCGTTCGCTGTGTTCCAGGACGTCACGGGCCGCGCTCGCGACCGCGCGATTGCGCTCGGCATTGCGATTGGTTCGGGCTACCTCTTTGAAACAACATTTGAAAAAGAAGTGCTCTCCGATCTCACCGGCGAACGCGGTGTGTTGATGGGCGCGATCTACGGCATTTGGAAAGCGCAATACGAAGTGCTCCGCGCGAACGGCCACTCCCCGTCCGAAGCGTTCAATGAAACGGTCGAAGAAGCCACGCAGTCCCTCTATCCGTTGATCGCTCAGAACGGCATGGATTGGATGTACGCGAACTGTTCGACGACCGCTCAGCGCGGCGCGTTGGATTGGTTCCAGCCGTTCTGCGACGCGAACAAGCCGGTCTTCGAAAAGCTGTACAACAGCGTCAAGACGGGCAATGAAGCGCGCATCTCGATCGAGTCCAACGGCAAGGCCGATTACCACGAAGGCTTGCAGAAGGAATTGGCGCGCGTCGCCGACGACGAAATCTGGCGCATCGGCAAAATCGTTCGCGAACTGCGCCCGGAAAGCAAGGGACAGAAGGCGTTGAGCGGCGCAGCTGCAGGCGTCGGTATCGCGGGTGGTGCGGCGAAGAAAAAAGCTCCGGTCAAGAAGGCGGCCCCGGCAAAGAAGGCTGTCGCGAAAGCCGCTCCGAAGAAGGCCGCTCCGGCGAAGAAGCCGGTTACCAAGAAAGCAGCCAAGCCCGTCGCTAAGAAGGGCAAGAAGTAATTTTTAATAAACGACCAAAGGGATCGCGGGTGCGATGAAGCGCCCGCGATTCCCAAGCTTTTCGATGCTTTGAAACACCGACCTTGTGCTCTTGAAACTTGAAAAGGAATTTCATGTCCACGCCCGAATCCAAACCCAAACGCCACGTCATCTCCGCCCTGGTCAAGAACGCGCCGGGCCTGCTCGCGCAGGTCGCGAATCTCTTCGCAGCACGCGGATACAACATCGATTCGCTGACCGTTGGTGAAACCGAACAAGCCCAGTTTTCGCGCATGACGATCACCGTACGCGGCGATGATGGCATCGTCGAAGCGATGAAAAAAGGCCTCTCAAAATTCGTGAATGTGATCAAGGTGCTGGACTTCACCGGCGTCGATCACGTCGAACGCGACCTCGCGCTGGTCAAGCTCAACACGCCCGCCGGAGCGCGCCAGGAAATCCTCGAACTCGTTCAAGTGTTCGAAGGCAAAGTCGTCGACATCGGACTCAAAGATGTGATGGTCGAAGTCGTCGGTCCGGAATCTAAAATCGACGCGTTCCTGCTGATCGTAAAGCCATACGGCATCAAAGAAATGGCCCGCACAGGCCGGCTCGCGGTGGCCCGTGGATCCGCGATGGAAGGCAAAGAAATCGAGTAGGATTACTCCATGGTCGTCAGCGTCGTGAGCGATTGCCCCGGCAATTCGATCTCCACGACGCCATTGACCGGCGTCATATCCACCTGTTTTTTGAAGTGCACTCCACGCGTTGTCTGGATGACGTGAAGTGTCTTCACATGGGCCGGAATCCCTGCGATGCGTGCCTTGCGCGGCCACTGCGTATTGCTGACCTGCAGTGAAATGTGCTCGCGCTCGGTCGTTTTGTGACGAAACGCCGTGAGATGAACCGCCGCATTTCCGCCACTGGTTTCCAACGCGTCGCTTCCCGCAGGAATGAATCGCAGCCAGTGCTTTTGCAGTGCGAAGCGTTCCGTCTCCAAACGTTCGGACGGCTTTTTCGGATCAACCTCCATCAACGCATAATCGCCCGTGTACTCCCAATATAATACAGCTTGAGGTCGGGCGAATTCAAAGATGTCCTGATAGTGTGCCATTTCGCGAACCGCATAATCAAACGAGCGATACGTCTTCCCCTTCCACGCGCCCGGATCAACACCCGCTTCAGCCACAAACAACGGCAGCTTTAACGACGCGGCCAAATCGCTCCACGCTGCATAGTGCGCGGGCGTTCCTCCGCCCCAGGAATGAAACGACAGCGCCCCGACAAAACGCATCGCGTCCGCGTCCGAAATCGCAGGTTGCAGGTAGCTCATCGGCGTGCGCGGATTACTCACGTCGCCGAGCAAGCAGCGCGCTTTCAATCCGCGCTTTTTCAATTCAGCTCCCAACAACTTGATCGCATCGCGATGTTCGTCAGGCGTGAATTTGATCTGCGCACCGTAGTCGGGTTCGTTGAACGAAACGTAATCCGGCTCGCTCTGGAAGTGTTCTTTCACATGGCTCAGATACGCGCCAATCGCTTCGATTGCGGCGGGAAAGTGTTCAGACGCAATAACGGTTTCGGCGTGTGCAGGCGGATTCTCGACAGTTCGTGTCATCCACATCGGCGCTTTCCATACCGACGCAATGTAAGGAATTTTGCGCTGGGACAATTCGCGCATCAGCTCGAATTCAAGCGGCACTTTTCCAGCGGTTGGTGCAGGCGCTTCGCCCTTCTTCGGCATCCAATCATTAAGCGAAATTTCCGTCCGGGCGAACTGCGGTCGAAGCTCTTTCATCGAGATGGCCTTCTCAGGCGCTTCGAGTTGAAAGCAATAGTTTCCTCCCAACCCCTGAATCATGTAACGCGGTTTTGTCGAATCCACGACGAAGACCGCAGGCGATAAATCAGGCTCACCCGTGGCGCTGATGACGACGCTGAATTTCGCTGTCTGACCTTTTAGCAGGAAATCGTGGTGGCCTTGAATGAGCACCGAAAAATGATTGCTCCAGCGCCGGTTATCTTGAATCGTCGCGTTCATAGGCGTGTCAAATTTCGCGTCGAGGCGGATCGATTTGTCCGGATTGATTAACTGAATACTCTCCATTGTGCCGCTGCTCAGAATTTTATTCTCTGTGAGCTCAGACGGTAAAAGACCCATCGCGGCAATAACACCATGCGTTTCAAACGTGCCTTTTGCGAAGATTGCAGCCGGGAGATCGATCCAGAATATCACGCCTTCAATCGAGCTGTCATTGAATGCGCTGGCCACGAAATCAAACCGGATTCCGTCTTTCACCGTGGTCACGGCCTGTGTGATTTCGACATCCATCTTGTCGCCATCACCCAAACGATACTGCCACAATTTCTTTCCGTTCGTTTCGAGAAATGTCGTTTTCGCCGGATCAGCAACATGCTGTTTCCCCCACCCCGCTTCAGGAATTTTGACACCCGCGCGGAGGTCCATCCAGCCGCTGCCGAGTTCGATGCGATCCATCGTCCCCGCTGCGTCGAAACGCGTTTCAGAAGCAGTCAGCGTCATGAAAGAATTCATAAATAGTACGACGAGCAGGAGGTGACGCGTGATGGCGTTTCGGGTGGGACTGTTCGATTTCATACTCTCTACAACACCACAAAGCCGCAAAAGTCAGCGGCTCTTTTTCAATTCAAAATGGATCAAGATTTAATGCGCGTCGCAGTGTTCGAGCTGCAATGTCTTGATTCCCAACTTACTCATCAACGCACGATCCGCGTCCGTGTCCGGGTTGCCGGTCGTGAGCAGCTTATCGCCGTAGAAAATCGAGTTGGCTCCGGCGAGGAAACAGAGCGCTTGAATCGCATCGATCATCTGCCGCCGTCCGGCACTCAGCCGCACAAAACTCTTTGGCATCGAGATACGCGCCGCTGCAATCGTGCGGACGAATTCAAGCGGATCGAGTGCGTCCGTACCGTTCAACGGAGTGCCTTCGACTTGCACCAGATTGTTGATCGGAACACTTTCAGGCTGCGGCGATAAGTTGGCCAACTGCGCGATCAAACCCGCGCGAACGCGCCGCGTTTCGCCCATGCCGACGATACCACCGCAGCAAACATGCATCCCCGCGCCACGCACCCGGTCGAGCGTATCGAGTCGGTCCTGATACTGCCGCGTCGAAATGATCTCTCCGTAAAATTCCGGCGACGTGTCGAGATTATGGTTGTAGTAATCGAGCCCTGCGTCTTTCAATTTCTCCGCCTGGCCTGGCTGTAGCATGCCCAGCGTCGCGCACGTTTCAAGCCCCAGCGCTCGCACCGCTTTGACCATGTCGAGCACCGGATCGAGGTCCTTTTCCTTCGGACCGCGCCACGCCGCGCCCATGCAAAAACGCGTCGCGCCATTTTCTTTGGCGGCCTTCGCGGCGTTGATCACGTCATCAAGTGGCATCAGCGCCTGATTGTCCACTCCCGTGTGATAGCGCGAAGCCTGAGGGCAATAACCGCAATCCTCCGGACATCCGCCGGTCTTGATCGAGATCAGCGTTGAGAGTTGAACCGAATTCGGATCAAAATGTTCACGATGAACGGTCTGAGCTTTAAAGATCAAATCGTTGAACGGGAGGTTGAGGATCGCTTCGATGGCATCGACGGAGAACGCACCTGAGTTCTCCGTCGCGCCATTTGAACTACAAGAATTCGTTGTCATGTCACTTTACTTTCGGCAGCCATTTTGCAATTCCGCGCACGATAAAATTACGCGGAATACTTGCTCACACACAGCGTCGCGTTGTGTCCGCCAAAACCCAGGCTGTTCGACAGCGCGTGTTGGATCGGCAGATTGCGCGGGCCTTCGGGAACGTAATCGAGATCACAATCCGGATCGGGCGTTGTCAAATTCTTGGTCATGTGGACCCTGCCTTCATAAATCGACAAACACGTGACTACGAATTCGATACCACCAGCTGCGCCCAGAGTATGACCCGTCATGCTCTTTGTCGAATTTACAGGAATCTTCCGCGCGTGATCGCCGAGCACTTTCTTGATCGCGAGCGTTTCAATCTTGTCGTTGAACGGCGTGGACGTTCCGTGTGCGTTGATATAATCAATGTCAGTCGCTTGCAAACCCGCGTCTTTGATCGCCATTGTCATCGCGCGGACTCCGCCATCTCCGTCTTCGCACGGCGCGGTAATGTGGTAGCCGTCGCCCGACAACCCGTAGCCAGTGAATTCGGCGTAGATGCGCGCCCCGCGTCGCTTGGCGTGTTCGAGTTCTTCAAGCACCACGATTCCGCAGCCTTCTCCGAGCACAAAACCCGTACGGCCTTTGTCGAATGGCCGCGATGCGCCTTCGGGGTCGTCGTTCCGAGCGGACAGCGCCTTCATGTTTGCAAAACCAGCCATGCCCAGCGGCGTGACTGCTGCTTCTGAACCACCCGAAAGCATGATGTCTGCTTCACCATATTGAATGGTCCGCAACGCCGATCCGAGCGAATTCGCTCCGGCGGCGCAGGCTGTAACGATGCAATAATTCGGCCCACGCAACCGGTGCAGAATCGAAATCTGAGCAGCTGCGGCGTTGCCCATCAATTTGGGGATGAGGAACGGTGAAACGCGATCCGGCCCTTTGGCCATCAAGCGCTCTTTTTGCTCTTCGATTTCCGTGATTCCGCCGATGCCTGTACCGACGATGCAACCGCAACGCGACGTGTCGAGGGTACTGAAGTCCAAGCCCGAATCCTTGACGGCTTCATTCGCACCCACACACGCGATTTGGGCGAACCGGTCCATGCGCGTGGCGGCTTTGGCGTCAATGTAATTCCCCGGATCGAAGTTCTTCACTTCACCCGCGATCTTGACGGTGTGTTTCGAGGCATCGTAAAGCGTGATGGGGCCGACCCCGCTCTTGCCTTCGAGTAGTGCGTCCCAGGACGCCTTCACGCCAATTCCCACAGGTGTGACGAGGCCTAGGCCCGTCACGACGACTCGTCGCCGATTGGTGCTCATGTAAAAGGGCTTCTCCATGCGATTGTTTCAAGCCGCTCACGGGCGGTGCCGCTCCAACAGCCACGCATTCCGGTCGTTTGCACGGTACCGGAATGCGCAGTTCGGGAGGGTTGAAACTACTTCTTGCTGCTCTGCTCTTCGATGAATTTCACGACATCGCCGATGGTCTTGATCTTGCCTTCAGCTTCTTCAGGAATATTGATGTCGAATTCGTCTTCGAATTCCATCACCAAATCTGCAGTGTCGAGTGAATCCGCGCCCAGTTCCTGGAACGTATTCTCGGTCGTGATCTGCGCTTTGTCCTTCTTCAACTTCTCACTGACGATAGCGATGACCTGGTCTTTGATCGAAGTGCTGTCCATTCTTGTCTCCCTAAATTTGTTCACAACGCCGGGCTCACGATCCGCCACGGAAGCTTCCACGTTAGCCATTCAACGGGGCAAAAAATATAACGGACAATCCGTCCAAAGGCAAACGAATTACCATAAAAGGATGATTCGAATTGCGCATGACACAGGAGCGCTTTCGCACAAAACCCAACGCCAAGATTCGCCGTGTTGGGCAAGCGAAACGTCGCAAGTGAGGCGTTTAGTGCCTGAAATGCCTTACCCCTGTAAACACCATCGCGATATTATACTGATCCGCCACCGCGATCACGTCTGTGTCTTTCACGCTGCCGCCCGGTTGAATGATCGCCGTGATACCGGCTTTCGCTGCCGACTCCGGGCCGTCCGAGAACGGAAAGAAAGCGTCGCTCGCGAGCGCTGCGCCCGTCGCTTTGTCACCCGCTTTAGCCAATGCGATATGGACGGAATCGACGCGCGACATCTGCCCCGCTCCGACGCCCACAACCGCTTCGTCTTTCGCCACCACAATCGCATTGCTCTTCACGTGCTTGCACACGATCCACGCAAATTTCAGCGCGGCCAATTCCGCTTCAGTCGGCGCACGTTTCGTGACAACTTTCAGCGCCTTGAATTCTTCTTCGAACGACACATTGTCTGGCGTCTGCACTAAAATCCCGCCGGGAATCGTTCGCACATCGCGGAACTGAACCGCGTTCGAAAACGCTTTCGCTTTTTCGACTGACGCGTTCGCATCCTTCTCTCCCGCTTCAACCAAAATGAGATTCGCGCCCCACTTCTTACGCGTCGTCAAAATCTGCTTCGCGTTGTCCGAAAAAGACGGAGCCACAATCGCGTCCACTTTGAAACCCTTTGCCCCAACAATCTCTTCAGCCACATCTGATTCAACCTGACGATTGAAGCTCAATACGCCTCCGAACGCAGACAACGGGTCCGCTTCATACGCGCGTTTCCACGCGTCAAGCAAATTGTCCGCGCTCGCCGCACCGCACGGATTGTTGTGCTTCACGACACACGCTGCCGGTCGCTCAAACTCGCGCACGATCTCGAACGCCGTGTTCATATCGAGCAAATTATTGAACCCAATTTCCTTTCCAGAAACCTGATGACCCTGCGCCACACACGGTTCGTTGTAGCCCGGCAACGCGTACAACGCCGCGCTCTTCTGATGCGGATTTTCGCCGTAGCGCAACGTCTCTTTAATCACACCATGCAGCGTGAATGTCGGCGGAATAATGTCCTCGCCCAACGTTTCAAGATACGCACAAATCGCCCCATCATACTTGCTCGTCACCGCGAACACTTTCGCCGCCAGCCGCTTGCGCGTGTCATGCAGCGTGTTGTTCCCGTTCTTTTTAATCTCCTCCAAAATCTCTTCGTAATCGTGCGGATCCACGACGACCGTCACCGACTCCCAATTCTTTGCCGCGCTGCGAATCATGCTGGGACCACCGATGTCGATCTGCTCAATCGCTTCTTCAAGTCCGATACCCGGCTTGCAGATCGTCGCTTCAAACGGATACAGATTCACGCACACGAGATCAATCGGCGGAATAAAAAACTCGGCGGCCTGCCGGACATGTTCTGCCACATCACGGCGGTACAACAAACCACCGTGAACTTTTGGATGCAGCGTCTTGACGCGCCCATCGAGAATCTCCGGGAACCCCGTGTGTGCGCTGATGTCCACCACCGTCAACCCAGCGTCGCGCAAATGCTTCGCGGTGCCACCGGTGCTGATGAGTTCCACGCCGAGAGCGGCGAGGCCGAAAGCAAAATCTGTGAGACCCGTTTTATCAGAAACGGAAATCAGAGCGCGTTGAATGGCGGGCATGTCGAGGGTTCCTATCATGTCACGAAATAGAATTGGGTTTGACGATCTATAAGAAGACTCGCCGCATCACGCGCGTCCTTACGTCGAAACCGGAAACAGCTGAAAAGTTTACCCACATTGTCAGGTTCTGCATAAAATTTTTACAATCGATTCGGCATCACACTTCCTCTCGAATCTCTTCGCACCCCGACTACAATGCACTGATGCTCTCATTCATTTCGAAAGGATCACACGCATGTTGAAATCGCCCGCGCAATTGTCCGAGGAAGCTCGCCAGGAAATTCCCGAAATCTCCGTCGCCGACGTCGCCGCCCAAACAACCGGTGGCGCACGCCCCTTCTTATTGATCGATGTCCGTGAGCCGAACGAACACGCCGCCGGCATCATCCCCGGAGCCATCCCGCTGCCACGCGGGCTGATCGAAATCAGCATCGCGAAAATAGTGCAGGACGAAAACGCGCCGATTGTGTGCTACTGCGGCGGCGGAACGCGCAGCCTATTCGGTGCCCAACAATTGAAACGCGTAGGCTTCAAAAATGTTAAAAGCATGGCCGGCGGTTTCAAAGGCTGGACAATGGCCGGAAACGACATCGCGCAGCCGTAACGAGCGCCAACAATTTCGTGTTTCAGCTACTTGCGTTCGGCACGTTTCAAACGCGAGTAGCTGAGCATGTTCGCCATCAACCGATACGCGCCGGGAACGCCGGTGCGGAATTGGTGCTGTAAAAAATAGCTCGTATAAATAAACGCGCCCTGCCCCACATCGGCAATCAACAAACCACCATCAAGCGCCTTTTCGCCGGGATCCATGCTCGATAACAGCGGTACGTATTCCTCCGCCCATTTCTTCGGAAAATACGCGCCGCGCTCTTGCGCCCATCCATCAAAATCTTTCGGCCACAACCGGCACGGCGCAAGCATCAGCGGATGCAACGGCTTCAATAATGTGACCGGTGCGTCCTCGCGGGTCACGCGATCAAATGACAACTCAATCGGAAACGGAGCGATCTCTCCTCCGCCACTCACGCCCCGGAAAAATCCTGCGCCGCGCGTCGATTGATCCTTCGACCGGTCGTTCCAATCAAAATCTTTTTGGTACATGCACACGACCGTTCCACCGTCGGTCATGAACGCTTTCAACCGCTCCTTTAATTTTCGGATGACCGGTCGTTGCTGCGTCGTTCGAATGTCGAGCACGATGGCTTGAAATCGATTCAGATCGACCGTGATCAACTCCTCGTCCGAAAGCAACTCAACCGCAAACGTTCCCCGCGCAACACCCGCATCCTGCATCCGTTTCAGTGCATGATACAACTGCTCGTCGCACCCTTTGACCAATCCAATGCGCATGTTGTTCGGCGTGTCCAACGCAACGCGGCGCAACGTCACGATAGGCGTTTTGTAAAATCCGTTCGCATCCCACACATGCGTCGGCAATGAAATCCCGGCATTCAATTTCTCAATCGAGAACCATTGATTGAACGTCCACACCGCCGTGTCGCCTTTGAAATTCAATCCAAGCACTTTCCCCGTCTCGCCCTCTTTCGGCTTCTCTCCGATGGCCGCCGCAAGAAACACCGGCTCCTTGATTTTCATGTTGCACGTCGCCAACAGCTTGATGTGCGCCGCTTCTTTGTCTTCGTTCGCCAAACTCGGATCACTGAAAATCAGCAGCGGGTTCGATGACAGCGTGAACGAAATTCGGGGAGCCACGCGCAACGGAACAGGCGCTTCAACGATCACCGTTTCCTTACTCTCCGCCCCCGTTTGGAACTCAAACTCCGCAACCGCGATCACGTCCGCAACCGTCGTATCGTGCTCAAAAATGTGCTCCTCCGGCGGATAGCTCAACGCGACATTTTCAGTCGCGCTGATGTCGAGTGACACCGTCTCAGAATCGCAGCTTCCCAACACTTTTTCCGGCGTCGCCTCGGCCTGTTTCCATCCCGCAGAAGTCGTTCGAAACGAAATCTTCTTCAGTGTGACCGCGAGCATTCCCGTATTCGCCGCGCGAACCGAAATGCTCGCCGTCTCGCCTGGCGTGATGAATTCATCGTCGCACCGAACGTCAACCTTCAACCCTAACACAGCCGCCAGTGCGCGATTCAAATGTACGCGCGAACTGGAATCCACACTCTTCCGCGCCAACGCAAGCGCCGCCGGAGTTGACGCTTCATACATCACACCTGTTTCGCGCGGCGTATTGTCAACGCGCTCCGCTCCATTGATTCCATCAAGCAGCGACTTCACTTTCGTCTCAACCGGGGTCTGGGTTTCCAAAACCGAAAAGTGCCGGAGCTCGCGTTCGCCTGCACGCAAATTGCGGAACATGCCTTGGCTGAAATGGCGCGACAACGCGTACGCGCCAATTTCCGACGCACTCAATCCCGTCAACGCATCGCGCTTGGACACGTCCACACTGAACGCCGTTCCTTCCGCCGCGAATGCGCGCAGATAAATCCGCGTGATCGACCACGGCTTCAGGCCCTTCTCAATCTGTTGTGGAAATTGTTTCGGATCAGCCGCCGCATCAAACGCCTCGACCAGCAGTTTCCCCGTCGCGCGATGGTGCCCATGATCCGTGCCATCAGGATTGTGGTTCGTGATGACGATCTGCGGCCGGACAGTTCTGATCACTTTCACAAGCCGCTCCAACGCGACATCGTGATTCCACTTCTCCAACGTCTCGTCAACCGATTTCGAAAATCCGAAATCAGGCAGATTCAAATACCACGCTTTCGCTCCGAGAATCGCCGCCGCGTCTTCGATCTCGCGCGTCCGAACAACCGCCAATTGAGCGCCCCCTTCCGGCC
>Ga0194061_1000563_pt1 | contig 22378 bp, 23 predicted proteins | sample SepL2221m_MetaG_FD_163423 | JGI IMG/M metagenome (GOLD analysis project Ga0194061, IMG submission 163423) | Anoxic zone freshwater microbial communities from boreal shield lake in IISD Experimental Lakes Area, Ontario, Canada - Sep2016-L224-21m | ecosystem: Environmental > Aquatic > Freshwater >... | reverse complement strand
GTATCGCCCGATTTGACCGTCACACGGTTGGACTCACCGGGTTGGACAACTGACGGCACTTTTGTCGGCGCAGGTGGCGTGCCGAGAACGGCTGGTTTGGGGGGCTGAGCGGCGCGTGGCGGTTCGGCAGCGCGTGGCGGCTCAGTAGCAGGGGCCTTGACTACTACAGGCGTGGCAGGAACTTGCGCTGGCGCGACAGGGACCTGTGCGAGAGTCGGTGTGATCGGCGCAGTTTTACGCAACACCGGCGGATCAAACAGCATGGTGTAGTCGCGCAAGATACGACCCGAGGACCAACTGGCTTCAACGATCATGTCCACGAATGGATCATTGATTGCACGGTCACTGCTCAGGCGGATGTACGCACGGCCGTCGCTGCGGCGTTGCAGTGTTGCCTGCAAACCGGACATCGCGGGGTTGTATTCCAGGCCAGCGGCAGCAAACGCCTCAGCGGACGCTACGCTGGTCTTTAGCGATGCCGCTTCTTCTGCATTGATTTCGGGGACGTCTATTTCGGCGCGCAACGGTTCGCCCAAGGCGGATTGCACAGTAATACGGCCCAGCGACAGAGCCCAAGCCCCACTTGTGGATAGGCCGAGTAGCGCAATGGCTGCAGCAGCTACAGCGGTCTTCTGCCAACGATGTGACTTAGCAATCAATTTATATGCCTCCGGTGCTGCTCACGCGAGCGGCAATTACTATGCTTTTTGTGGGTGGAATGCCCGACACTCAAAACGTAAAAAGTACCATAACATCAATGTCTTAGACTGACAAGCTAAGAAAGCGGTTAACTTTGTAAGCTTCGGTTGCAACTCGGTTTATGGTCCTATATTTGTTGTCATTCGACAACGGCTCGGAAGCGCTAGTGCAGGCGACGCTTCCGAGTTGCTGGCAATTATGCTTGCAACAAAATCCGTAGCATCCGGCGTAATGGCTCTGCGGCTCCCCACAGTAATTGGTCGCCAATCGTGAAGGCGCCCACATATTGCGGGCCCATCGCAAGTTTACGCACGCGGCCCACGGGAATGGTCATCGTCCCGGTCACTGCCACCGGTGTCAGATCCTGGATGGTGGCTTCGCGGGTGTTGGGAACGACCTTGACCCACTGGTTGTCAGCGGCGATCATGGCTTCCAGATCGGCTACCGGCACATCCTTGTTCAGCTTGAAGGTAAGGGCCTGGCTGTGGCAGCGCATGGCGCCCACGCGCACGCAGAAACCGTCCACGGGAATCGCGGGGGCACTGAAGCCTTCGCCCATGCCCATGATCTTGTTGGTCTCGGCCATGCCTTTCCATTCTTCTTTGGACATGCCATTGCCCAGATCCTTGTCGATCCAAGGAATCAGCGAGCCACCTAAAGGTACACCGAAGTTGGCTGTTTCCGCACTGGTCAGGGCACGTTGCTTGGCGATGACTTTGCGGTCGATTTCCAGGATCGCGCTCTTGGGGTCGTCCAGCAGGGCTTTGACTTCGGCGTTGAGCGTGCCGTACTGAGTCAGGAGTTCACGCATGTGCTGTGCGCCGCCGCCGGAGGCTGCTTGATAGGTTTGGGTACTCATCCATTCCACCAGACCGGCTTTGTACAGCGCGCCCACGCCCATCAGCATGCAACTCACGGTGCAGTTGCCACCAATCCAGTTCTTGCCGCCGTTGGACAGCGCATTCTGGATGACCGGCATGTTGACCGGGTCCAGGATGATGATTGCTTCCTTGTCCATGCGAAGGGTGGAGGCAGCATCGATCCAGTGGCCGCTCCAGCCAGCCGCGCGCAGCTTCGGAAATACTTCGGTGGTGTAGTCCCCGCCTTGGCAACTGATGATGATGTCGCAGCGTTTGAGCGCCTCGATATTAAACGCGTCCTGCAAGGTGGTTTCATTCTTGGCCTGCGCCGGGGCCGGTCCGCCGGAGTTGGACGTAGAGAAGAAAACAGGCTCGATCAAAGCGAAGTCGCCTTCGGTTTCCATTCGGTCCATCAGAACCGATCCGACCATGCCGCGCCAACCGACGAGGCCTACGAGATTACCTACCTTCATGACATTGCCCTTTTAGAAAAATTCAACAAACAAGAATTTGATCTGCCCGGCTCGTCTAGCCGGAAGGGGCGCGACGAACCGGGCTCAGTTAGCCTTTAATGGTTGTCGTCTTGGTGGTCGAAGGCGTCGCCGACGACACACCGGCCCACGCGCCTGTGCCGCCGCAGAAGGGCAGTATCAGGGAAACGGAGCGCTTGATTTGCATGGCCTGATTGTAAGCGCGACGCTTACAGGACCTTGACGACGGCGTCTCCCATCTCGCGCGTGCTCACTCGGGTGGTGCCTTCGCTGTAGATGTCGGCAGTGCGCAGGCCCAAGGTCAATACCCTCTGCACGGCGGCTTCGATGCGTTGGGCTGCGGCCTCCTGGTTCAGGCTGAAGCGCAGCATCATGGCTGCACTCAGGATGGTGGCCAGTGGATTGGCGATGCCCTTGCCTGCAATGTCTGGGGCGCTGCCGTGGCTGGGCTCATACAGGCCCTGATTGCTCGCATTCAAGCTGGCAGAGGGGAGCATTCCAATGGAGCCGGTCAGCATGGAGGCCTCGTCAGACAGGATGTCGCCGAACATATTCCCGGTCACCACCACGTCAAAGCGTTTTGGCGCTTTGACCAGTTGCATAGCGGCGTTGTCGACGTACATGTGGTCCAGTTCCACATCGGGGTATTGCAGTCCGACCTCGGTCACAACGTCCTTCCAGAACTGGAAGGTTTCCAACACATTGGCTTTGTCTACGCTAGTCACACGCTTGTTACGCTTGCGGGCGGCCTGGAAGGCAACGTGGGCGATGCGCTCAATCTCGGGGCGCGAATAGCGCATGGTGTCGAATGCTTCCTCAGTGCCAGGGAAGTGTCCATCAGTCGCGATCCGGCGACCGCGCGGCTGGCCAAAGTAAATGTCGCCGGTCAGCTCGCGGATGATCAGGATATCCAGTCCGGAAATTAACTCGGGCTTGAGACTCGATGCGCCCACCAGTTGCTCGTAGCAGATGGCGGGGCGGAAGTTGGCGAACAGTCCCAAGTTCTTACGCAGACCCAGAATGGCCTGCTCGGGGCGCAGGGGGCGGTCCAGTTTGTCGTATTTCCAGTCACCTACGGCACCGAACAGTATCGCGTCGGCTTCTTTTGCCAGCTTGAGAGTGGATTCGGGCAGGGGATGCCCGTGCGCTTCATAGGCGGCGCCGCCGACGAGGGCTGTTTCCATCTCCATTGGCAGGCCCAAGACGTTCAAGACCTTGACGGCCTCGGCAACAATTTCGGTTCCAATGCCGTCACCTGGCAATACTGCGATTTTCATTTCAAATTTCCACAATGTTTCAATATTTGCTCACGCAATCATTGCGTGGGCTAGCCAAGGTTTTTGTGCAAGTCGTTGGGCCTCGAAAGCCTTGATTTTTTCGGCGTGGCGCAGGGTCAGGCCGATGTCATCAAAACCGTTAAGCAGACAGTATTTGCGAAACGCCTGCACGTCAAACTGAATTTCCTCACCATGAGGCTTGACGACGACCTGACGCTCCAGGTCGATGGTCAACGCGTAGCCGGGGAAGGCCAGGGACTCGTTGAACAATTGGTCGACTTGCGGTTCGGTCAGCACAATCGGCAGGATGCCATTTTTGAAGCTGTTGTTGAAGAAAATGTCGGCGTAGCTGGGTGCGATCAGTGCTCGAAACCCGTATTGTTCCAAAGCCCACGGTGCATGCTCGCGTGATGAGCCGCAGCCGAAATTCTTGCGTGCCAGCAGGATGGATGCGCCTTTGTAGCGTGGCTGGTTCAGCACAAAATCAGGGTTGGGCTTGCGGCTTGCGGCGTCTTGGCCGGGAAAGCCTGCATCCAGATAGCGCCACTCGTCGAACAGGTTTTGACCGAAACCAGTGCGTCGGATCGACTTGAGAAACTGCTTGGGGATGATGGCGTCTGTGTCTACGTTTTCACGGTCCATGGGCGCCACCAAGCCGCGGAGGATGGTGAACTTGTTCATTTTTTGGCCGCGCCTTCGATCTTCTCGCCGGCCTTCTGGATGTCTTGTCCCATGCCTTTGACCGTGTTGCAGGCTGCAAGCAGGAACGAGGTGGAAATTACCAACAGGGTAATCAGGTTTTTCATGAATTTTCCTTTTGGACGCGCAGTTTCAACTGAATTTGCGCACATCGACAAAGTGACCGTGAATGGCAGCAGCAGCAGCCATGGCGGGGCTCACCAAATGGGTGCGCCCACCGGCTCCCTGGCGCCCTTCAAAGTTTCGGTTGCTGGTGGAGGCGCAGCGCTCGCCGGGCTCCAGGCGGTCGGCATTCATGGCAAGACACATCGAGCAGCCTGGCTCACGCCATTCAAAGCCGGCGCCTTTGAAAATTTCGTGTAGACCTTCTTTTTCGGCCTGGGCCTTGACCAGACCGGATCCGGGCACTACCAGGGCCAGTTTGATATTTCGGGCTACTTTTCGGCTCAGTGTTTTTACAATGGCCGCGGCTTCCCGCATGTCTTCGATGCGGCTGTTGGTGCAGGAGCCAATGAACACCTTATCGACAAACAGATCGTCCAGAGCCTTGCCGGGCTCCAAACCCATGTAAACCAGCGCGCGTTCGATTGCGCCTCGCTTGTTGGTGTCCTTTTCTTTGTCTGGGTCAGGCACAAATCCGTCAATTCCCAAGACCATTTCTGGCGAAGTGCCCCAGGTCACTTGCGGCACGATCTGGCTGGCATCGAGCTCTATTGTTGCGTCGAAATGGGCGTTCGCATCGGAATGCAGTGTGCGCCAGTAGGTCACGGCCTGATCCCACTCGACTGCCGCGGCATCACCGCTGATGGCGCTGTGTCCGGGTGCCAGCGGACGACCACGGACGTATTCAATTGTTTTCTCGTCTACAGCCACCAGGCCTGCGCGGGCGCCGGCTTCAATAGCCATATTGCAAACCGTCATGCGGCCTTCCATGCTCAGGGCGCGGATGGCGGATCCACCAAATTCAATGGTGTAGCCCGTGCCGCCAGCCGTGCCGACCTTGCCGATGATGGCCAGAACAATGTCTTTGGCGGTTACGCCACGTGCCGTTGCACCTTCGACCTTGACGAGTAAGTTTTTGGCCTTTTTTGCCAGCAGCGTTTGCGTTGCCATGACGTGCTCGACTTCGCTGGTGCCGATGCCATGCGCCAATGCGCCAAAGGCGCCATGTGTGGAAGTGTGGGAGTCGCCACAGACTACCGTCATGCCGGGCAACGTTGCACCGTTTTCCGGGCCGATAACGTGCACGATACCTTGTCGCTTGGACAGGAACGGAAAGTAGGCAGCCGAACCAAACTCGGCGATGTTGCTGTCCAGGGTTGTGACTTGCTCCTTGCTGGTGGGATCGGTGATGCCATCGTAGCCGCGATCCCAGTCAGTTGTGGGCGTGTTGTGGTCAGCGGTGGCCACGATTGAACTGACACGCCACACCTTGCGCCCCGCCTGGCGCAGACCTTCAAAGGCCTGGGGGCTTGTCACTTCGTGCACCAAATGGCGATCAATGTAGAGAACGGCTGTGCCATCTTCTTCGGTGTGGACGACGTGTTCGTCCCAGAGCTTGTCGTACAGGGTGCGTGCCATGTGGTGTCTTTCAGTCAAGCTTTCCATTTTATACGCGGAGCGATTGATGAATCCCACAAAAAAAGGCCCGCTTGACGCGGGCCTTTTACTGAGTCAAACGCTTTATCGTTGTGCAATTGGCAGCACGTCACGGCGAACGGAGCCCGTGAACAACTGGCGGGGGCGACCGATCTTGTATTCGGGGTCGCCAATCATTTCATTCAGTTGCGCAATCCAGCCCACCGTACGTGCCAGTGCGAAGACTGCTGTGAACAATCCGACAGGAATGCCAATAGCGCGTTGAACGATTCCCGAATAGAAATCGACGTTCGGGTAAAGCTTGCGCGAAACAAAGTACTCGTCTTCCAGAGCGATTTTCTCCAACGCCATGGCCAGCTTGAACAAAGGGTCGTTTTCCAGACCCAGGGAGGCCAGGACTTCCTTGCAGGTCTCTTGCATGAGCTTGGCGCGTGGATCGTAGTTCTTGTAAACCCGATGACCAAAACCCATCAACTTGACGCCGGAGTTCTTGTCCTTGACCTGCTCCATGAACTGGCCTACTTTGGAAATGCCACCCATTTTTTGAATGTCTTCCAGCATGTTCAGGCAAGCTTCGTTTGCACCGCCGTGGGCTGGGCCCCACAGGCACGCAACACCGGCTGCAATTGCTGCGAATGGATTGGTGCCGGAGCTACCGCACAGGCGCACAGTGGATGTGGATGCGTTTTGCTCATGATCGGCGTGAAGCACAAAAATACGGTCCAAAGCGCGTTCGATCACGGGGTTAACCACGTATTCCTCGCAAGGTGTGGCAAACATCATGTGCAAGAAGTTACCTGCATAGCTCAGGTTGTTCTTGGGGTACATATAGGGCTGACCTGCACTGTACTTGTAAGCCATGGCAACCAGCGTCGGCATTTTTGCGATCAGGCGAATCGCTGAAACTTCGCGGTGCTCTGGATTGTTAATGTCCGTGCTGTCATGGTAGAACGCCGACAACGCCCCTACCAAGCCGGTCATGATGGCCATGGGGTGCGCATCACGGCGAAAGCCACGCAGGAAAAACTGCATTTGCTCGTTGACCATCGTGTGGTGGGCTACATTCTTGGTGAACTCTGCCTTGCCGGCTGCATTGGGCAGGTTGCCGTAAAGCAAAAGATGGCAGGTTTCCATGAAGTCACAGTTGGTAGCCAACTGCTCGATTGGATAACCGCGGTACAACAATTCACCTTTGTCACCATCGATGTAAGTGATCGCTGACTGGCATGATGCAGTGGACAGGAAGCCGGGGTCGTAGGTGAACATGCCAGTTTGCGCATACAGCTTGCGAATGTCCACAACATCCGGCCCTACGCTGCCCTGGTAGACGGGCAATTCGACACTGGGGCTGCCATTACTGAATGACAGAGTGGCTTTGTTGTCAGCTAGTTTCATTTTTGACCTTTCAACAGTTTGTTTTCAACATACTCAAAACTTCGTGCACATCATCTTCTCGATCCAACGCACTGGACACCTGCGTCAACGATTTTCGTTCCAACTGGACGTCCAACAGATCGTTGTCGCTCAGGTCCATCAATAAACCAAGAGCTGTTGCCTGGCGTACGGTCAACGTCTCACTGAACTTTTTGAAAAAACGTTCAATAAAGAGGTCGTTCTCAAGCAAACCACGGCGACATCTCCACTTTAGCTTGCTTAATCCTCGCTCACCTAGCAATTCGTCGGGCGACTGATGCATATCAAACAGCGCGCATCACCATCATTTCCTTGATCTTGCCAATTGCCTTCGTAGGGTTCAGTCCTTTTGGACATACGTCCACACAGTTCATGATGGTGTGGCAACGGAATAGTCGGTAAGGGTCTTCAAGGTTGTCCAGACGCTCGGCTGTGGCCACGTCGCGGCTGTCGGCCAAAAACCGGTAGGCTTGCAACAAACCAGCGGGGCCCACAAATTTGTCAGGGTTCCACCAAAAACTGGGGCAACTGGTTGAGCAACTTGCGCACAAAATGCATTCGTACAAGCCATTGAGCTCTTCACGCTCTTCTGGACTTTGCAGGCGCTCCTTTTCAGGTGGCACGGTGTCGTTGATCAAGTAGGGCTTGATCGAGTTGTACTGCTTGAAGAACTGCGTCATGTCCACGATCAAGTCACGGATGACGGGCAGACCGGGCAGGGGTTTTAACACAATAGTTCCCGGCAGCGTCAACATATTGGTCAGGCATGCAAGACCATTTTTGCCGTTGATGTTCATAGCGTCTGAACCGCACACGCCTTCGCGGCAGGAGCGGCGAAATGAAATGGTGGGGTCCAGCGCCTTGAGTTTCATCAGGGCGTCAAGCAACATCCTCTCGCTGCCATCGAGTTCGACCTCGATGGTCTGCATGTAAGGTTTTTCGTCCCTGTCCGGATCGTAGCGATAGATTGAAAACGTGCGTTTGGTCATAAATTTCCCTATTCAGTTGAGGACAGAGCTAAAGGGCTGTCCCGCAATATTTCAGAATGTCCTAACTTTGAGGGGCACTGATTCAACCGTCAACGGTTTCATTTGCACCGGCTTGTAGCTGAGCGAATTGCTCTGGCTATGCCACAGTGTGTGCTTATGCCAGTCGGTATCGTTACGGCCGTTCGGGTGCTCTGGCGAATCGTTGTAGTCATCCACGGTATGGGCGCCGCGACTTTCATGGCGAGCAGCTGCAGAGACGATGGTGGCCTGGGCCGCTTCAATGAGGTTGTCCACTTCGAGCGCTTCAATGCGTGCGGTGTTGAAGACCTTGGATTTGTCCTTCAGCGTGATGGCATTCACCCTGTTGCGCAGCTCGGCGATCTTGACCACGCCCTCGTCCATGCTCTTCTGGGTGCGGAACACACCCGCATGCAATTGCATGCTGGCACGCAGGTCGTCGGCCACATTTTGTGCATATTCACCGCTTGTCGAGCTGTCCAGGCGCGCCAAGCGTGCGATGGTGCGTTCGGCAGCATCGGCAGGCAGTGGTTTGTGGGCCTTGGTTTTGCTCGCGAAATCAACAATGTGGTTGCCCGCAGCGCGGCCGAACACCAGTAAGTCGAGCAGTGAGTTAGTGCCCAGGCGGTTGGCGCCGTGCACACTGACGCAGGAGCATTCGCCCACGGCGTACAGACCGTTGACGACGGCGTTGTGCACATCGCCCTTTGGCACCACAACCTGACCATTCACATTGGTAGGAATTCCACCCATTTGGTAATGGATGGTGGGAACTACGGGGATGGGCTCACGGGTGATGTCAACGTTGGCGAAGTTGACGCCAATCTCGTAGACCGAAGGCAGTCGCTTGTGAATGGTTTCTGCGCCCAGGTGGTCGAGCTTGAGCAGCACGTAGTCCTTGTTGGGTCCGCAGCCACGGCCTTCCTTGATTTCCTGGTCCATGGAGCGGGATACAAAGTCACGCGGTGCCAGGTCTTTCAGGGTGGGCGCATAGCGTTCCATGAAGCGTTCACCATTGCTGTTGAGCAAAATGGCACCTTCGCCACGGCAACCTTCGGTCAGCAACACGCCAGCGCCAGCTACGCCGGTCGGGTGGAACTGCCAGAACTCCATGTCTTCCAGCGGGATGCCGGCACGGGCCGCCATACCCAAACCGTCACCAGTGTTGATGAATGCATTGGTTGAGGCCGCAAAAATGCGACCTGCACCGCCTGTTGCCAGCAATACGGTTTTGGCGTGCAAAACATGCAGATCGCCGGTTTCCATTTCCAGTGCAGTCACACCGACTACGTCGCCTTCAGCGTCGCGAATCAGGTCCAATGCCATCCATTCGACGAAGAAACTGGTTTTGGCTTCCACATTCTTCTGGTACAGCGTGTGCAGCATCGCGTGGCCGGTACGGTCGGCCGCAGCGCAGGCGCGCTCCACTGCTTTTTCTCCGTAATTGGCGGTGTGGCCACCAAATGGTCGCTGGTAAATCGTGCCGTCTGGATTGCGGTCGAAGGGCATACCCATGTGCTCCAGGTCATAGACGACCTTGGGTGCTTCGCGGCACATGAATTCGATGGCGTCCTGGTCGCCCAGCCAGTCCGACCCCTTGATGGTGTCGTAGAAATGGTAGTGCCAGTTGTCATCGTTCATGTTGCCCAGCGAGGCGCCGATGCCTCCCTGTGCTGCCACCGTGTGTGAGCGAGTGGGGAACACTTTGCTCAGCACGGCAACATTCAGACCGGCCCGGGCCAGTTGCAGCGATGCGCGCATGCCAGAGCCACCGGCGCCGACGATAACGACGTCAAATTTTCTTGTTGTAACAGAATAGGTCATGAAATCAGTCTCAGTAATTCAGTGTGATCAAAGGCGCCAGAGGACCTGGATGCCCCAGCCCGCACAGCCCACGAGCCAGACAATGGAGAAGACCTGCAACGCAAGACGCAAATAAACAGGCTTGATGTAATCCATGAAAATTTCGCGCATGCCCACCCAGGCGTGATAGAGCAGGGCAACGATGACGCAGAAGGTCAAGGTCTTCATCCACTGGGACGAAAAAATGCCGGACCACTTGTCGTAACCCATGGGGCCCTTGGTGAATAGAACCTGTGCGAGGAGGATGACCGTGAAAAGCGCCATCAGTAGTCCGGTGACGCGCTGCGCCAACCAATCGCGCAGACCATAGTGCGCACCAACGACGATGCGCTTGGAGCCGTAGTTAACAGACATGTTGAGTTCCTGGATTGATAAATCGGAGTCGGGAAACGGGGCGGAGCTTGATCAGTACAAGCCGAACAGCTTGGCACCCAGCACGGCAGTCAGGCCGAAGCTCAAAATCACGGTCACCTGAGCAGTTTTTTGCCCCGCTTCCTTGGTAACCGTATGAAACAAGTCCATGCGGATGTGACGCATACCGGCAAAGAAGTGGTGCAAGTAGGACCAGATCAGTCCGAGGGCGACCAATTTAATCAGGAAGGCGGGTACAAAACCAATGCCATTGTTGAATACGGAAGTGAATCGTGCGAATGAAAATTCAGAACTGACCGATGTGTCAAACATCCAGATGATGAAGGGCATCAGAAGGAACATGATCAGACCGCTGGCGCGATGCATGCCCGAAACGATGGATGCCAACGGCCAGCGGTAACCCGGCAAGTCATTGAATGCATTGATGTTACGGAATTCGGGCCTTTTGGCTCGGGGTGCTTGATTCAGCTCGGACATGGGTGCGCTTTCTGGGTGTAACCGTATGTAATTATTGCGGCTCAGGCAAAATTCTATTGCACTGCAACAGGCTGACGCTGGACTTGCATCAACAATCTATTCAATTCAGAGCATTCCGATAGTAATGCTTGTTGGTCAGGTACAAGCCGCGGCGTATTTCCATGGGAACATCGTTATAGGTGTATGCGGTACGCTCCACACTCAGCAAAGGTGAATGCGGGGTTATTTTGAGCAAGCCACATTGCTCCGCATCTGGTAAAACAGCGCGAATTTTTTCTTCTGCCCGTACCATTCGCACATCGAATTCTGTCTCAAACAACGCATACATGGGGCCGTCGTAGTCCCTTAGTCGCTCGGCGGTGAGTCCCTTAAACGGTGCGGCAGGCAGCCAAAGGTCTTCCAGAATAGTGGGCGTAGACGCGAACGACAGCACGCGGCGCACTTGCAATACGGCATCTCCCTGGCGAATGGCAAGCGCTCGTGCAACCTCGGCGGACGCTCGTGAGCGCTTGCAGTCAATGATCTGGCGTTGTGCGGGGCCTTCGCTGCTCGGGTCGCCGTTGTCTGGTATCAACTTGAGGAATCGGTATTGAATCTGGCGTTCGGCATGGGTAGCAACAAATGTGCCCTTGCCCTGTCGTCGCACCAGCAAATTTTCAGCCGCAAGTTCGTCGATGGCCTTGCGCACGGTCCCCTGACTGACCTTGAAGCGGGCAGCGAGTTCCATTTCGCTGGGGATGGCTGTGCTGGGTTTCCATTCACCGGCTTGCAGGCTTTGCAGGATCAGGATTTTGATTTGTTGGTAAAGCGGGCTGAATGCGGGCGTTGGCTGAGCCACGGTTGACAACGCTCTCACGTCCGGGTCTGGCGCGGCAGTGCTTTCAGTGAGCGGGGTAGGCGTTGCGGACATGGGAAATGGCTCAAAAAGTCAGCTTCGAGTCAGTCTCGAATTTATGCTGAATCATATCTTATATAAGACATAAGACAAATTGACTTTGCCTCAATTTCGGGAGTAAACTCTGGCGCATTCTGATGGATTCAACCTTTTGCTTGGGTCCTCGGACAGTCGCCGTTTTTACAACACTTCCTGGAGTTAATACCATGAGCAAGAAGCCCGTTCGCGTTGCAGTCACCGGAGCCGCCGGTCAAATTGGATACGCCATTCTGTTTCGTATCGCCTCGGGCGAAATGTTGGGCAAGGACCAGCCCATCGTGTTGAGCCTGCTGGAAGTTCCAGTTGAAAAAGCCCAGCAAGCGTTGCAAGGCGTGATGATGGAGTTGCAAGACTGCGCTTTCCCTTTGTTGGTCGGCATGGAAGCCCATAGTGACCCCATGACGGCATTCAAGGATGTGGACTACGCACTGCTGATTGGCTCGCGCCCCCGTGGCCCTGGTATGGAGCGTGCAGAACTGCTTGCGGTCAATGCTGAAATTTTCACGGCCCAAGGTAAGGCCCTGAATGCTGTGGCCGGTCGCGATGTGCGCGTGTTGGTCGTTGGCAACCCCGCCAACACCAATGCCTACATCGCCATGAAGAGTGCGCCGGACCTGCCACGCAAAAACTTCACTGCCATGCTGCGCCTGGACCACAACCGTGCATTGAGCCAGTTGGCCTCCAAGACTGGCAAGGCCGTGGCCGATATCGAAAAAATGGCCGTATGGGGCAACCATTCGCCCACCATGTACGCCGATTACCGTTTTGCCACTATCAATGGCCAAAGCGTCAAGGACATGATCAACGACCATGACTGGAATGCCAACACTTTCCTGCCAACCGTTGGTAAGCGCGGCGCTGCCATCATTGCAGCGCGTGGTGTGTCGTCTGCTGCGTCGGCCGCCAATGCCGCCATCGACCATATGCGCGATTGGGCCTTGGGCACCAACGGCAAGTGGGTCACTATGGGTATCCCATCTGACGGTCAATATGGCATCCCCAAGGACACCATGTTTGGCTTTGCAGTCACCTGTGAAGGTGGTGAATACAAACTAGTTGAAGGCCTGGCAGTGGACGCGTTTAGCCAGGAATGCATCAACAAGACTCTGAAAGAGCTGCAAGACGAGCAAGCCGGCGTCGCCCATCTGCTGTAAATCGTGGCCCACCCGCGCAGCATTCTTCTCGGCGCCCAGGGCGTTGCGGGTTTGTTGCCGGTGTGTGATCACTACAGTGGAGTTGAGACGCGCATGGTCAAGAGCTTGCAACTGCAGGCAGACATGACGCAGGAGTTCGGCGTTTGCGTATTTGACGTGACGCTGGACTGCGAAGACGGAGCCCCTATTGGAGGTGAGGTCGATCAGGCAAAAAGGGTCGTAGCCCTCGCCAATGCTGCGCAGACTACTCCTGATTTAGTAGCAAGAGGATTATCCCGACGCGTGGGTGCCAGGCTGCACGCCGTCGATCACGCGTCTTTTCCATCCGATGTTGACATTGTGGTGGGCGGTGCGGCTCATTCCCTGAGTTACATCATGATTCCCAAAGTGGAGTCACTTGCCGATGTTGAATGGGCACTGGCCGCTGTCGACACTGCGGCGGGGTCAGGACCGCGCAACACGCCATTGCTTTTGCATGTATTGATTGAATCGCCCGCTGCAGTGCACCGGGCCTTCGAGATTGCGGCGCATCCCCGTGTGGAGTCGGTCAGCTTTGGATTGATGGATTTTGTTTCTGCCCATGGCGGAGCTATTCCCCATGCCGCCATGGGTTTGCGTGGCATCGGCGACGCGCACACACTTGATCAGTTTCACCACCCACTGGTGGTGCGCGCCAAGCTGGACATCGCCAGTGCCTGCCATGCCAGCGGCAAGGTGCCATCCCATTGTGTGGTGACCGAGTTGCGCGACGAAGACGGCATTGAACGGGCTGCGAGGACGGCGGCCACCGCGTTTGGCTATACCCGGATGTGGAGTATCCACCCCGTTCAGATTCGACCGATCCTGCGTGCTTTCATGCCGTCAAGATCTGAACTGGAGTTGGCGGCCCATATCGTGGAACAGGCGCAAAGTGAAGAGTGGGCTCCCATTTCGGTGGATGGCAAGTTACACGATCGGGCCAGTTTTCGGTATTTTTGGCAGGTGCTGGAGCGTGCGTACCAGACTGGATGTGCATTGCCGGACTCTATGCGGGGCTTTTTCCCCGAACGGATCCACTAAACGAGAAAAATGTTCATGATGAATCAATTGGTGTTGGGCTTGCTTGTTTCTTTGCTTGTTGCACTGCCGGCCCAAGCGCTGGTCAAAGAGAGTGTGGCCAAGTCCGCCGTGAAATCTGCGCGCAGTACGGGCAAGGCGCCGGTCGCCGTGCCCGTGCACGAAGCCCCTCCGCCCGCAGTTTTGTCAGCAGAGCAATTGGCAATTGCTGAAAGAGTGCAAGTGGGAACGAGTCAATGTGAGCTGGCGGTTGTGGTGACCGTGCGGGCCGATGCCCATACGGCTGGGCGTTTTGTTTTGGAAGCCGGTCATAAGCGCTACTCGCTGGACCCGGTGGTTACCAGTACGGGTGCGGTTCGTCTGGAGGACGTGTCGTCAGGCGCCGTGTGGATACAACTGGCCAACAAGTCAATGCTGATGAATCAAAAGTTGGGTCAACGCATTGCAGATGACTGCATGAATCCACAACAGGCACTGGTCGCGCAAGCGCTTTTGAAGACCCCCGCGCCACATTTGCTGGATGCGCCCAAGGATGCGCTGGTACCTGTGTTGCCGGGTAAAGTGGCCCAAGAGATGGTGCCAAACACTATTAAATAGATAGCTGGATACGCCCATTTGACGGGGGCTAGAGATATTTTTGTTGCTTAAGAAGGAGTGAAAACCATGTTGAAGAGTTACCGTGAACATGTGGCCGAACGTGCTGCATTGGGCATCCCGCCGCTGCCATTGTCTGCCAAGCAGACGGGCGAGTTGATTGAGCTCCTGAAGTCGCCTCCAAAGGGAGAGGACGCAACCTTGGTGGACCTCATTACCCACCGCGTACCCGCCGGAGTGGATGATGCGGCGAAAGTCAAGGCCAGCTACTTGGCTGCGGTTGCACACGGCACTGAAAAATGCGCATTGATCAGCCGCGAGCGTGCGACCGAGCTGTTGGGCACCATGCTGGGTGGCTACAACATCAGCCCGATGGTGGACCTGCTGGACGACGCAGTCGTTGCATCGCAAGCCGCTGAAGGCTTGAAGAAAACACTGTTGATGTTTGATCAGTTTCACGATGTCAAGGAAAAAGCCGACAAAGGCAATGCGTACGCTAAAGCCGTTTTGCAGAGCTGGGCTGATGCCGAGTGGTTCACAAGCCGCCCTGAGGTACCCAAGTCCATCACCGTGACCATCCTGAAGGTGACTGGCGAAACCAACACCGATGACCTGTCGCCAGCGCCCGACGCCTGGAGTCGACCCGATATTCCGCTGCACGCCCTGGCCATGCTGAAGAACAAGCGCGATGGCATTTCCCCGGAAGATGACGGCAAGCGTGGTCCAGTTAAGTTCATTGAGGATCTGCGCGCCCGTGGCAACCTGGTGGCCTATGTGGGCGACGTGGTTGGCACCGGTTCCAGCCGCAAGTCCGCCACCAACTCTGTGCTGTGGTTCACCGGTGAAGACATTCCCTTTGTACCCAATAAGCGTTTCGGCGGCGTGTGTCTGGGTACCAAGATTGCCCCCATTTTCTACAACACCATGGAAGATGCTGGCGCCCTGCCCATCGAGCTGGATGTCAATTCCATGAACATGGGTGACGTGGTCGAGCTCCGCCCCTATGACGGCAAAGCGTTTAAGGAGGGCAAGGAAATCGCGTCCTTCCAGGTTAAGAGCGACGTGCTGTTTGACGAAGTGCGCGCTGGTGGCCGTATCCCGTTGATCATCGGCCGTGGTTTGACCGCCAAGGCACGTGAATCGCTTGGCCTGAAACCTTCCACTCTGTTTCGTCTGCCGCAGAATCCGGTGGACACCAAAAAGGGTTTCAGCCTGGCACAGAAGATGGTCGGTCGTGCATGCGGACTGCCAGAAGGCCAGGGCGTACGTCCCGGTACCTATTGCGAGCCCAAGATGACATCCGTTGGCTCGCAAGATACCACCGGCCCCATGACCCGTGACGAGCTGAAAGACTTGGCTTGTCTGGGTTTCAGCGCCGATCTGGTCATGCAGTCCTTCTGTCACACAGCGGCTTATCCGAAGCCCGTGGACGTCAAAATGCACCATGAGTTGCCTGACTTCATCAGCACCCGTGGCGGTATATCCTTGCGCCCTGGCGACGGTGTCATCCACAGCTGGTTGAACCGTTTGCTGTTGCCTGATACCGTGGGCACCGGCGGCGACAGCCACACTCGGTTCCCCATTGGCATCAGCTTCCCAGCTGGCTCTGGTCTGGTGGCGTTTGCCGCTGCCACGGGTGTCATGCCGCTGGACATGCCCGAGTCGGTGCTGGTGCGCTTCAAGGGCAAGATGCAAAATGGCATCACTTTGCGTGATCTGGTGAACGCCATTCCGCTGTACGCCATCAAGGCCGGCTTGTTGACCGTGGACAAGAAGGGGAAGAAGAACATTTTCTCTGGCCGCATTCTGGAAATTGAAGGCTTGCCGGAATTGAAGGTGGAGCAGGCGTTTGAGTTGTCGGATGCGTCCGCAGAGCGCTCTGCGGCGGGTTGTTCGGTACATCTGAACAAGGAGCCGATCATCGAGTACATCAACAGCAACATCACCATGATGAAGTGGATGATCGCCAATGGCTATTCCGATGCCCGCACATTGGCTCGTCGCATTGCGGCTCAGGAAGCCTGGCTGAAGAATCCCCAGTTGCTCAAGGGCGACGCAGATGCAGACTACGCTGCCGTGATCGAGATTGATCTGGCCGACATCCATGAGCCCATCCTGGCTTGCCCCAATGACCCCGATGACGTCAAAACCCTGGCGGAAGTGGCCGGCGCAAAGATCGATGAAGTGTTCATTGGCTCCTGCATGACCAATATCGGCCACTTCCGCGCGGCTTCGAAGCTGCTGGAAAACAAGCGCGACATTCCTGTCAAGCTGTGGGTCGCACCACCGACGAAGATGGATGCCAAGCAGTTGAGCGACGAGGGACATTACGGCGTGCTCGGTAGTGCTGGCGCGCGCATGGAAATGCCTGGTTGCAGCCTGTGCATGGGTAACCAGGCCCAAGTGAAGGAAGGCGCGACAGTGTTCTCCACCTCGACCCGTAATTTCCCCAACCGGCTAGGCAAGAACAGCTTTGTGTATCTGGGTTCCGCCGAGATGGCAGCCATTTGCTCCAAGCTCGGTCGCATTCCGACCAAGGAAGAGTACCTGGCCGACATGGGTGTGCTGACAGCCGCCAGCGACAAGGTCTATCAGTACCTGAACTTTGACAAGATCAGCGATTACACCGAGTCAGCGGCAACGGTCAAAGCCTGATCTTTCAACGCACGCATTGCGTCGCGTTACTTCGCAAAAGCCCCGTAGTGAAAGCTCCGGGGCTTTTTTCCGTGTGCAAGCGATTTCTGGGCGGGCCTGTGTATGGTGGGCCCCGCTGTTTATTTTCAGGATTTGTCAAGGGGTTGCTGGGCCGATTTTGGGCAAGGCGGTTAAACTTCTGCGTCTTGAAAATATCAAGAAGTTTGTTGATTGGTTGAAGGAAATCGTGATGCTATTTGGAAAACTACTGCCTCGGGAAGGTAATTTTTTTGAGATGTTCAACCAGCATGCGGACCGCATTGTGGAAGCGGCTCATGCGTTTTCCAGATTGGTGGCCAACTACAACGATCTGGACTTGCGCGCCAAATACAACCAGGAAGTAGACGATGCCGAACGCGCAGCGGACCGGGTCACGCATGAGTGCAACAAAGCGATTCACATCACCTTCATCACTCCCATTGACCGCGAGCAGATTCACTCATTGATCAACACCATGGACGATGTGGCGGATCTGATTCAGGATTCGGCCGAAACGATGGCTCTGTACGATGTGCGGCATATGACTGAAGAGATTTCCCGCCTGACTGACCTGAGTGTCAAGTGCTGCGAACGACTGCGCGATGCCGTACGGTTGCTGGGAAATATTGCCGAACCGTCCTCTGCCGAGGCTGCGCTCAAGACCTGCGAAGAGATTGATCGACTCGAATCCGATGCCGACCGTGTGATGCGCACAGCCATGAGCAAGCTGTTCCGCGAAGAGCCCGACGTCCGCGAAGTCATCAAGCTCAAGGCGATCTACGAATTGTTGGAGACCATCACAGACAAGTGCGAAGACGTGGCCAATGTGATTGAGGGCATCGTCCTCGAAAACTCCTGAGTCGCTCGGTTAGAAGACGATGGAAACTGTACAAACGACCCTTTGGGTGGTAGTTCTGCTGGTGATCTTGGCGCTGTTGTTCGATTTCATGAACGGGTTTCATGACGCGGCCAATTCGATCGCGACCGTGGTATCCACGGGGGTGCTCAAGCCCGGTCAAGCCATTCTTTTTGCCGCTTTCTTTAATGTCATCGCCATTCTAATTTTTCAGCTCAGCGTGGCGGCAACGGTGGGCAAGGGCATTGTGCAGCCGGGTGTGGTGGATACCCATGTGGTGTTTGGCGCGCTGTTAGGCGCTATTACATGGAACGTAATTACCTGGTACTACGGTATTCCCAGTAGTTCGTCACACGCCCTGATTGGCGGAATCGTGGGCGCCGTAATTGCGAAATCGGGTGCCGGAACACTAATATCGGCGGGTATTCTGAAGACAGTTGTGTTTATCTTTGTGTCGCCGGTTTTGGGGTTCGTGCTGGGGTCCATCATGATGGTTGCTGTGGCTTGGATTTTTCGTAGAACGCGACCTTCCAAGGTCGATAAATGGTTTCGCCGTCTGCAGCTCATCTCTGCCGGCGCCTACAGCTTGGGGCATGGGGGAAACGATGCCCAAAAGACTATCGGCATTATCTGGATGCTGCTGATTGCTACGGGGTATTCGGCCGCGGGCTCGACATCACCGCCGACATGGGTCATCGTTTGTTGCTACACCGCTATCGGCATAGGTACCATGTTTGGCGGTTGGCGCATCGTCAAGACTATGGGCCAAAAAATTACCAAGCTAAAACCTGTCGGCGGGTTTTGTGCCGAAACCGGTGGTGCTATCACGCTATTTTTGGCCACCGCATTGGGTATTCCCGTGTCAACGACGCATACCATAACTGGCGCTATCGTGGGTGTCGGTTCAACCCAACGGGCCAGCGCCGTGCGCTGGGGAGTAGCTGGCAATATCGTTTGGGCCTGGGTTTTTACGATTCCCGCAAGCGCTTTTGTTGCCGCTGTCGCCTATTGGTTTAGTCTGCAGATATTTTGAACGGATGTGTCCGTAATGCATACGGGCATCGGTCGAAATAGGACATGGTCGAGCTACTGTCCCTTCGAACTGTTTGGCGATGTTGAGCTTCCGCTACCTATGGCTTTGTCCATCAGAACCACATCCAGCCAGCGGTCGAACTTCCAGCCGCAATTTGTCAGCACCCCGACTTGGGTAAAGCCGCAGGCTTTGTGCACGCCGACCGAGCCTTGGTTGGCCGAGTCCCCAATGACTGCGATCAATTTGCGAACACCACACCGCTCTGCCTGTGCCATCAATTCGATCAAGAGCAATTTGCCCAGTCCTTTTCCTTGTGTTGACGGGGCTAGGTAAATCGAGTCTTCCGCAGAAAACCGGTAGGCTGGCCGCGGCTTGAACCAGTTGCAATAGGCAAACCCCAGTAGACCGGTTTCATCCTCAATCACCAGGTAGGGCAGTCCCTTTGACAGTACGTCGGCACGGCGTACGGCCATGTCCTGTTCGCCGGGGGGGTCGGTTTCAAAGGTGCCGGTTCCATGGACTACGTGATGAGCGTAAATCGCGGTGATGGAAGGGATGTCTGTGCCGATGCTGGGACGAATCTTGGTCATGAATGGGTATCAGGTTATAATGGAAGGCTATTCAGAGTGTCACTGGCCGGGTGGTCAGTTGCGTGTCTCAACTTTGAATTTAATGGTCGAAAGTAATTTCTGCCACCCAAAGGATAAATCATGGTCGTCATTCGACTCGCCCGTGGCGGTGCAAAAGCACGCCCGTTTTTCAATATTGTTGTTGCTGACAAGCGCACACGCCGTGATGGTCGCTTCATTGAGCGCATCGGGTTTTATAACCCAATCGCCACGGCTAACGAAGAAAGCATTCGCATTGCCCAGGACCGTCTGACGTACTGGAAAGGTGTTGGTGCCCAAGCTTCCCCCACTGTGGAACGTCTGATCCAGCAAGCGGCAAAAAAAGTCGCCTAAATCCTTCTGCCGCTAGGGATGTTAAATTTCCCAGCGGCATATCACGCCCATGCTTACTGGACTCGAACCTGCTGAACTGCCAGCGGATGCCATTGAGGTCGGACGAATTGCAGACGCATGGGGTATCAAGGGCTGGTTCAAGGTCCTGACGTTCAGCGCCCATCCAGAGGCGCTTTTTTCTTCCAAGCGTTGGTTTCTATTGCCTACCGAACGGGGCGCACAGACTTTCACCGGCGTAGCCAGCCTGGCTGTCAAGGAAGCCAAAACGCATTCCGATACCGTTGTTGCCACAGCCCACGGTGTGGAAGACCGCTCGGCAGCTGAGGCCTTGCGGGGAGCGCGCATCTTCGTTTCGCGCTCCAATTTTCCAACTGTCGCTGCCGATGAGTACTACTGGGTCGACCTGATTGGCTTGGCCGTTGTTAATCGTCAGGATGAGCCGATGGGTTCTGTTAAAGAATTGCTCTCCGCCGGACCGCAAACCTTGCTGGTTCTGGAGTACGAGTTGGAAGGCAAGGTCTGCGAGCGCATGATTCCGTTTGTATCTGCTTACATTGATGATGTTGACCTGCAGGCACGGCGCATTCGCGTGGACTGGCAAGCCGATTACTGAACTCGGAGTGAGCATGCGCTTCGACGTCGTCACTCTGTTTCCTGAACTCTTTACACCGTTTTTGACGGTTGGCATCACGCGGCGGGCTTTTGAATCCGGGCAGGTCGATGTGCAGTTCTCCAATCCGCGTGATTTTTCAACCGGCAACTACCGCCGGGTTGATGATCGCCCCTTTGGCGGTGGGCCGGGCATGGTCATGATGGCCGAGCCACTGGAGCAGGCGCTCACCCACATACGTACCCAGCGCGGCGATGCAGCTCCAGTAGTGCTTTTTTCTCCTATTGGCAAGCGACTGTGTCATGCCGATGTGCAACATTGGGCTGGTAGTAGTGGTGCCATTTTGCTGTGCGGGCGCTACGAAGGCATAGATCAGCGCTTGATCGATACCCATGTAGATGAGCAAATCAGTCTGGGCGATTTTGTGCTCTCGGGTGGCGAAGTGGCGGCCATGGCCCTGCTCGACGCTGTCGCTCGGTTGCAGTCCGGCGTGTTGTCGGATCCCGACAGCCATCATATGGACAGTTTTAATCCGGCGTTGGATGGCCTGCTCGATTGTCCCCATTACACGCGTCCTGAAGAGTGGGAAGGGCAGCGTGTACCGGAGGTCCTTTTGTCGGGGCACCATGGCCTGATCGAGCGCTGGCGTCGTGACCAGCGCCTGCAATGGACGGCCAAGTACCGCCCCGATTTGTTGGATGCGGCGCGCAATGCAGGACGATTGACTAAACTCGACGAATCCGTTCTGGCGCTGAATTCTTGAATTTGCTATAATGGCGGGCTAACTGATCCTCTGTACGGTCAAGGCGGCACCTAGTCCGTTTTGCACCATGTCGGTGCTGGCGCATACAAGATCGCATAAGGAAATCATGAACCTGATTCAAATTCTTGAGCAAGAAGAAATTGCTCGCCTGGGTAAGACCATTCCCGAATTCGCACCTGGCGATACCGTTGTTGTCAGCGTCAATGTGGTTGAAGGTAGCCGTAAGCGCGTTCAGGCCTATGAAGGCGTCGTGATTGCCAAGCGCAACCGCGGTCTCAATAGCGGCTTCATTGTTCGCAAGATCTCCAGTGGTGAAGGCGTTGAGCGTACGTTTCAGACCTACAGCCCGCTGATCGCCGGCATTGAAGTTAAGCGCCGCGGTGACGTGCGCCGTGCCAAGTTGTACTACCTGCGTGACCGTAGCGGAAAGTCGGCACGTATCAAGGAAAAACTGCCAGCCAAGAAGACAGCGTCCTAATTCAGGCCTTTGTTTTCAGCGAAACCGCCCGGCGCAAGCTTGTGGCGGTTTTTTTATGACTTCAGCAAACACCTTACCGTCATTTGATCCGCGCCGTGTGCCCGTTGTTGGCGTTGATGCCCACTTGCCTAAAGTGAAGCCACACGCCTTGCAGCCAAAGGCGCTGGCGCAGCGATTTAAACATCCGCCAATGTGGACCCCCGAGCTCAAGGGTGAACCGCGGTTCTCGGACCGCGCCCCAGTTCATGCTTCGGTGCTGATACCCCTTGTCATGCGCGGCCACGGGCTCACAGTGCTGTTGACCCAACGCACGACCCATCTTTCTAGCCATTCCGGACAGATTGCTTTTCCGGGCGGAAAGGCGGACCCCGAAGACAGCACCGCAACTGAGACGGCACTGCGTGAGGCCGAAGAAGAAATTGGGCTGGATCGCCATTTTGTCGAGGTGCTTGGTAGTCTGCCTATTTACACCACGGGTAGCGCGTACATTGTTACGCCGGTGGTGGGA
>Ga0194061_1000561_pt1 | contig 22402 bp, 18 predicted proteins | sample SepL2221m_MetaG_FD_163423 | JGI IMG/M metagenome (GOLD analysis project Ga0194061, IMG submission 163423) | Anoxic zone freshwater microbial communities from boreal shield lake in IISD Experimental Lakes Area, Ontario, Canada - Sep2016-L224-21m | ecosystem: Environmental > Aquatic > Freshwater >... | reverse complement strand
ACAAATGTCGCTGCCGTTGTCCATTCCCGGCGGAATGTGCATCGCGCGGCCAACCGTACCTTCGATAGCCATGCGTTCAATGTTGGGAAGCCGAGCGACTTCGAACGGGGTTTTGTTTCCGAGCGACGAGACCGGCCAGTCCGCGCCTCCATCCGGGCAAATCACGACGTACTTCATTCGTATCTCAGGCTCCAGTTCAAACAACAACGCGCGGTTCGCACTCGGTCACTGGAGTGCCGGACACCGCGCGTTTGAATCGTAAATAATTTCTATTGAAATTCCAGCGTTGAACAGGAAGGATTTCTCCACCGGCCCCAGCGCGAGAGCGTTACTTCGCGTCCTTTTTGGGCAGAATCGCGGTCTTTGATTTTTGAAGAATTCCACGCACGGTAATGTGCTCACGATTTTCCGGTTTGACTGCCGGTTCGGCGTGTGGCGTTTCTGAATCTTCGACAAGGTCCATCAACGCGTTATAGCGATTGATGTCCATCAGGACCGCCGTAGCCTTGCCGTCTTCTGTAATATAACAGGTTTCACCCGTCTCACGAATATCCCGTACGAGAGTATCTGCGTCACTTAAAAGTTCTTTAGTCTTAACAAATCGACCGGTTGCCATGTGCAACCCCCTTCTTAAATCGCCACAAGATACGTATTTGGATAGACTTACGATGTGATTCACAGATTCAAAAAAATCACTCCTCGTTCATTTACACTCTACCCCATGAAATTTAAATCGTCAAGTCAGACCTGCTTGCTTATCAACAATTAGGGGTTATATTTTCAACATGATGGATCGCAGAACGTCGAATCGTATCGGCATCGTTGCGTTTCTTGGAATCGTTTTAGTTTTGCTGGGCGCGTTCGTACTCATCATTCTTTTTGCGCGCAGAACTGCAGATCAAGCATTCCGAGACAACGAGCCTTCCTCGCCCGCCCCTGCCGCCACTTTAAAAGAGTCGGCAGAGATGCGACGCAAACCCGCAGTTGCAGCGACTCCTATTAAAATCGATTTACCTGACGTGCGCTTTCCCGTCGGATACAATTTCGCTTTGGCGGCGCACGGCGGTAACGTGATCGGCGGAACCAGTCCGGCGCTGTTAATCGACGGCAATTCAGTCGATTACGATGGCGGTCGAGGTTTTGGATACAAGACGTGGTCCCGGAATCCGACGCCGAGTTTTCTGATCACGTTGAAAGAACCGTCCGAAATCGATTGCGTCCGTTTTCTTTTGTGGGACATTGAAGAGAATCGATACTACCGCTACAAACTGGAACTCGCGGATAGCACCGGAACGAAGTGGACGACCGTCTCCGACCACACGGCTCCAAACGAAGAATGCCGGAGTTGGCAAGTGATTCGATTTGAAAAAAGGCTCGTCAAAACCATGCGCCTGACCGGCACGTACAATTCAGCCAACAGCGGATTTCACGTCGTCGAATTCCAGGCGTGCATGGCACCAGAAAATGGTTTCCCACTCGAAAAGTTCGTACCGCATCTTCCGCGTATTTCACCCACTATCTCGCGCGAAGAATTAGAATTTTAGAAAGCGTTCAGTTCCTCACAAGAGCCGCGCGCGCAAGCAAGCGGCCAAGATCGTTATACACTCGTGGTAATTGCCGCTTGCTTGCGCGCGCGGCTCTTGGTAGTGAATACGTGCGAATTTTAACGGATCGATTTGATTGAAAGAAGGAATGACTCCATGCCCGTTTATACTTACCGTGCCGTTTCCGAATCCGGGATCACTCCGCGCACCTGCGAGATGTGTTGCGAGCAATTCGAAATCATTCAACGCATGGTCGAAGATGCCTTGACCGCGTGTCCGACATGCGGCGAAGCCATCGAACGCGTGGTCACTGCGCCCAATTTGAATGGCGTCGGGCGCGTGCAAAAACCCAGCGACGCCCAACTCGCGCGCTCCGGTTTCACGCAATACAAAAAGGCCGGAAAAGGCTTCTACGAAAAAACATTCGGCACCGGTCCTTCGACGTTGAATCCATAAAGGAGCGGCGGCAATCATGCCGCTGCGTGCCTACTCCCTACCCCACTATTTAATCTGACTCATTTCTCTCCGATTGCGAAATTTCATGAGCGTCCATTTCTGCGTCCTCGGTTCCGGCTCAAAGGGGAACGCCGCACTTCTAAAAACGCCCACCGTTCACCTGTTGATCGACGCGGGATTTTCGCCCCAGGAACTCGAGACGCGGCTGTCCGGAACAGGGGTCTCGTGGGACTCGCTTGACGCCATCGTTCTCACACATCTTCACGCCGACCATTTCAAGCGCACGTGCATGAAGTTCTGCGCTCAGCACAACGTCGAATTCATTTGCCACAACGACCACGCCAACCGCTTCGAAAATTTCGGGCGATTCAAGCAACTGCGCCGTTTGAATCTGGTCCGAACTTACGGCGGCGACGCGTTCGAGATTCAAAAATCGGTCCGCATTCTGCCCGTCCAAATTCCGCACGACAGCCCGCCAACATTCGGCTTTCGCATCGACATTGAAGCACCGACCGGCAGCGTATCGCGCGTGGGTTACTTCGCGGATTTGGGTGAATGCGACGACTCGATTGCGAGCGCGATGTTCGGCGTCGATCTGCTCGCGCTCGAATTCAATCACGACGAAGACTTGCAGCGCAACAGCGGACGGCACCCGTCTCTGATCCAACGCGTCATGAGTGCTGACGGACATCTCTCGAACCGCCAGGCCGCTGACGTCTTTCGCCGCGTTCTGGAGAGCGGACATCGCGTTCCAAAATCGCTCGTCCAACTTCATCTGAGCCGCGAATGCAACCGTGCGGAACTGGCGTTTCAAGCCGCTCAAGAAGTCGCATTTTTGGCGGGTGCGCCGACGCAGATATTTAGTTCGAGGCAGGAGATTCGCGGCACCATTCATCGCGTCGATACGGCGGAATGAGCCGAAATCGTTCGGACATTTTTTCGCGGTTGAGAAGTCCTGGCGTTTTCACTAGGATTCGCGCTCAACATTATTGTGACTGCGACTCTGTTCTATTTTCGAGAGGCCTTCTCTGTGAAAAAACGTCAAAAAGTCTTGGATGATCTCTTCAGCAGCATGCAGGAAACGCTCGACCTTTTCGACGGCTCGCGCATCGTCTTCGGCAAATCTTACGCGCCGGGAAAATGGCGCATTCGCGATTTATTGATTCATATTTCCGACACTGAAACGGTCCTGCTCGATCGCCTACGCCGCATCGCCAGCGACGAAAAACCGATCCTCGCTGCATTCGATCAAGACCTCTGGGTCAAAAGTTTAATGTACGACAGCCGTGATATGACGCTTGTGAAAATGCAATTCCACGCAGCACGCCGCAGCGTGATTGAACTCGCCACATTGGTGGACGAATCCGTCGATGCGAAAACCGGGACTCACACTGAATCCGGAATTTTGACCTTTGCTCAAGTACTACGCAAAGTCGCCGACCACAACATCCATCATCTCGGCCAGGCGCGGGCGGCGATTGAAGGGCGTGTTTGGAAGAAGGAGTAAACGTGCCCTGTCATTCTTCTTCGTAAGCCCACAGACTCGGCAGCCACAGCCACACACTGCGGCAGTATTTTTTGTAGCGCTCACCGAAGCGGCGATGCAGATCGTCTTCTTCATAGACGCGTGTGATGAGTAACGCGACGACCAACAGGCCGACATAAATCCACAAAGCAGGCGAGTTCGTCGCGACCGCCCACACAACAGCGACGCCGACGCATGAAATCTGCATGGGGTTTCGAACGTAAGCGTATGGACCTGTCACAATCAATCGCGACGTGGGATCCAACGCCAACGGTGTGCCACGACCACTGATCGCAAATTGCCCGGCCGCCCACGCGCCCGGAACGGAAAGCACCGACACCGCCACCAGCACGTTCTGCCATTGTGACGTCGGGAAACTGACCTCGCCCAAACTCATCGACAAAATGATCGACGGGACCAGGAAATAGGTCACCGAGAAATAGCCGAATGCGTAAATGATTGAGCGGAAAATTAGCGCCTTATTTTCATCGACGAGACGGTAGAAAAACACCGTGATCACCGGCAGCGAGCATTGAACGACGAGGTCGTAGGTTTGATAGTCGAGCGAGAGCGGCGTGAGTAAATGCGCCGGCCCCGCACACCAACGATTGAACATCACCGTCAGCCCAATCGCAACGGCCAACAGCAGGGTTCGCAGCATCGTCCATGATTGCTCCCACAATAAACACAGCCCCGTCCCTGCCACGCATCCGAACACAATATGCATATCGACGGGAACGCCTTGGTAGAGCATTGTGTCGAGCTTGTAGTGGTGAACATCGGCGTGAACCAGCGCGATGTCAGCTCCCAGCGAAAACAAACACCGCACCATCCCAGCGATGATCGCGGCGTTGCGTTTGCGTTCGGTCAAAACGGTTGAATTACCCAACAGCCAGACAAGGCCCGGGCAGATTAAAACAAGCACCAGACGCGTGATGGAAACAGTGAGCTGAAACTGGATGTCGTCAGCAATCGAATTCAAAGGCGATTCAGCCGCCAGAGGCAAGGCTCCTGCCCACGCTCCGAACTCAAACACGCTCTGCCCCGCCAAACTCATCGGCATTGTCACCCGCCCCGCGTTCAATACGCCTTGTGAAACAATACCACCGAGATCGTCTTGAACAAGATCCGCAAATCCATTTCGAGCGACCAATTTTCGATGTAGTACAAATCCAGTTTGATCATCTCGTCGAACGTCAACAGATTGCGCCCGGAGACTTGCGACAGTCCTGAAATTCCTGGCAGGACTTCAAACCGTCGGAGATGAATCGGTTGGTAGTTTTCAACTTCGTACGCTACAGGTGGGCGCGGGCCGATCAAACTCATGTCGCCCTTCAACACATTCCATAATTGAGGGAGTTCATCGACGCTAAAGTGCCGGATCATGTGCCCGATTTTTGTGACGCGCGGGTCTTTCGTAAACTTGAAGACGAGTCGTCCCTGTGAGTCTTTCGCTCCCGCCGCTGCCCCGGCAATGTAGTCGCGCAAATAATCTTTATGCGGCTGTACCTCGGCTCCTTCGTCCGCACCGATCCGCATCGATCTGAATTTCCAAAATTTAAACCGCCGTCGCCGGAAGCCAATTCGTTCCTGAAAAAAGAAGACCGGCCCACCATCGGTCCATTTAACAGCAATCGCCGTCGCGATAAAAACAGTCGGAGCCAGCAGCACAAGCAGGAGCGACGAAATGAGAATATCGAAGAGCCGTTTGCACAGATAGTTGAGGCCTTCAATACGCGTACCCTTTAATCCCAGCAACGGAATGTCCGAGACAAGCGACAAATCCATGTGGTCGAGCAGCATGTCGTACGCGTCCGGGACCATGTAAAAACGTGCTTGAGCGCGGTAGCAATCCTCGGCCATTCCGCGCAAAATTGCTTTCGGCGCGTCCGGTAAAACGACGACGACTTCATCACAATTATGCCTGGCCGCCAGCTCGACGAGATTTACAGCGTCGCCCAAAATCGGAAGGTGAAAATGACTCTCGCCCGGATCAATCGCGCGGCGCATCCGCACGCTGTCAGGCATCGGAATTTCCGGCGGGCGCAGGCGTTTGCTTTCAGCCGCCGCACGGCAAGTCAATGCGCCGACGATGCAATTCGTCCCGAGCGCATCAAGCCCTTTCGCGAGCTCTCGAGCCAGTGGGCTGTCACCAATAAAGAGGATGCGATTTTGTCCGAATCCGCCGCGCGAAAGCAATCGAAACACGCGCCGAAACACGATGCGACCGGCGTAAATAAAGAGTGCGCTCAGCGGCAAAAACAGCAGTGAGTAGGCGCGCGAATATTGGAATTGTTGGTCTTCTTGTTTGAGGCGAATATAGGAACTGATCGCTCCCAACAAAACGCATGCGACGAAGGCCGCCGCGCCGATGCGGAAGAATTCTCCGGAGCCACTCTCGGGTTCAGCATACAAATTCATTTCACGCAGAATCAGCCAGAAAAGCGGAAGGGTGCCGAAGACGGCGAGAACGTACTGGCTTTTGGGAGTCCAGCCAATGTCAAACGGATGATACAGCCCCTGCGCACCGAGCCACGCGTTCAGATCGAAGCGCAGCCACCACGCGCCTTGCATCGCCGCGACGACCATGAGTGCGTCGCAAACGGCGAGCATAAAAGATTGAGTCCGCAACCGCCCTTCCCGCATTCACACCTCAGTCTGGTTTGATCACAATTTATGAATCGTTATTCTAGTCCCATACTGATTCGTGTCCAAAGAAAGCGGCGGCATCTCTGCCGCCGCTCCCTATTTCTGGCGTCTATTTACTGTGCGCGTGGAGGCAAAGGTTTTACACCCGGAAACGGAGGAACCGGATTTCCAGGGATGATGTCAAACGTATGTGCTTTCAATTCGAGCGCAGCCTTGACGGCAGCGTCCAATTCGACCATCTTCGCGTTACGTTTTTCCAACGCAGCATTCTTCTTCGCTTCAATTTCGGCCGGAGTCATCTCCAACCAATCCGGCGCACCTTGACCCAGAACTACCCCTCGGAAAATTCGGTCATGATAAAAGCGGTTCTTGTCAACCACGGCTGCCGTCACGGCTTTCACCTGGTCGGCAATCGGACCGTTCGCGAGCACTGCGCTGGCGATGTTCACACCGGCTGTCAACTCCGCAGACGTGTGGTTTCCAATGCGCTTACCGTCGATCCGAATTTCATAATTTCCGGCGACGAGTCCCGTCACCTTCAGCATGTACTGGTTCATCTCTTCTTCAAGCGGTGCCCACTTCAAAATCGGCTTCGCATCAATCGGGAAGTAAGGCAGCGCGGCGTCCAAGCGCTTGAACGAAACGCCTCCGTCTTTAGCGACGATGTCGGAGATTTCGCATTTCTCGGAATTCGTCGCTTTCAGTCCCGCGACATCAATTTCAGCGGCTGAAACGAGCGTCGGAAAATTCAAGCCCTTCAAGCACGCCCACGCCATGATCGCCTGACCTGGTGCGCCGGGATGAACCGGGTCGCCGCCACCAATGCGATTCTTCGGGTCCGCAGCACGCGCTTTGTCGATCAATTGAATGAACGGATGAAACTGGTCCGCGAACACCGCGTTCTGTTTCTCCGCCAACTCTTTCACGCCCGCCGAATATTTTTCGAGCGTCTGATTGTAGCCTTCAAGCGCCGGGCCAAGTTCAGCCTTTTCAACCGGGCTCGGCGTCAACCACGCGACGCGGATATTCGCCGCTTTCGCCTGGTCGGCCATGCCCTGCAATCCACCCATGTACGTCTTGTAGCCAGCTTCATCGAACGCGCGATAGCCGCCGTCATTCATGCCGAAATCCACCGTCATCGCTGTCGGTTTGTGTTCCAAGACATCGCGCTTAAAACGGCTGTTTCCACCTGTCGAACGATCACCGCCGATGCCACTGTTTCGAAACGTAATGTTCCATTTCGGAAAGCGCGTCACCGTCCACAGCTCCATGTAATTGCTGTACAAGTGCTGCTCGGTAATGCTGTCGCCGATGATGACGGCGCGATCACCGTCTTTAAAAAAGAACTCCCCCGCCCTCGCGCCGAGTGCCGCAGCACCCAGCACCAAAGCGCACACCAAAGCCAAACGATAACGCATGAGTGTCTCCCAATTTTCCAGTATTGAATCCCAGCAAAAAACTCGATGCTTACACTACCCCAAGCCGCACGAGATCGTCGACAAAAATGGACGGCGCATCACTGAAAATTGCCGTATGAAAATTGGTTGAAAAGACCGTATCCGCAACTAGACTTTTATGGACTCAATTTGCTCGTTATTTATAAGGAGACATCATGGCTCGTATCACCATTCCCGACGAAAATCGCGACATCACCAACTCGCAGGAGATCAACGAATTCCTCAAGCCGCATGGCATTGTCTACGAGAATTGGGGCGTTGAACGCAACCTCAAAGATGATCCGACGAATGACGAAATTCTCGAAGCGTACAAGCCTGAAATCGAGCGCCTCAGCAAGCAGGGCGGCTACGTGACCGCCGACGTGATCAACGTCACGCCCGAGACGCCGAACCTCGATATGCTGATGAAGAAGTTCAACAAAGAGCACATTCACACCGACGACGAAGTCCGCTTCATGGTCAAAGGCAACGGCCTCTTTCACATTCATCCGAAGACCGGCCCCATCTTCGCGATTCGTCTCGATGCCGGCGATTTGATCAATGTTCCGAAAGGCACACAGCACTGGTTCGATTTCTGCGAAGACCGCAAGACGCGAGCGATTCGCTTGTTCGTCGATCCGGCGGGTTGGACGCCGCATTATGTTGAAAATGGCGTGCATGAAAACTACATGCCGGTTTGTTTCGGCCCGGCTTTCTTCCCAGTGCAAAAAAACGCGATCAAAACGCTCGTCGGTTAAGTAGAGCCGAATTCCGATTCGGCTCATTTAAGAATCTGCGGGTCTGGCTATGTCAGACCCGCTTTTATTGATTGGAAATACTTCCATGAACGCTCGCGTGATTCTGCTCGACATAGAAGGCACCACATCGTCGATTGAATATGTCTACGACGTCCTCTTCCCGTACGTCCGAGCGGCCTTGCCCGGGCACCTCGCCGAACATTGGAACGACGCGGACATTCGAAGCGCTTGCGCGATCATCGCCACCGAAGCCAACAATCCCAGCATCGCCGCGACACAGGAAACGCTCCTCGCGGAAGTGTATCGCTTGATGCACACGGATGTGAAATCGACGGGGCTGAAGGCGCTGCAAGGGCTCGTCTCAAAGGCGGGATACGAAAGCGGAAAACTGCGCGCGCATTTCTACGCGGATGTTTCCGGCGCATTGAAGAAGTGGACCGACGCGGGCATCAAGTGCTGCGTGTATTCGTCCGGCAGTATCGGGGCTCAACAGAATTTTTACCGCTACGCGAACACCGAAGATTTGTCGCATTTCATCTCGGCAAATTTCGACACAACCACCGGCCCGAAACGCGAGCGCGCGAGTTACGAGGCCATCGCCGCCGCGTTAAATGTCACTCCCGGCGACATCTTTTTTTTCAGCGATGTGACGCAAGAATTGGACGCAGCCAAAGTAGCCGGGATGCAAACAATTCTCGTGGTTCGTCCCGGAAACAAACCCGTCGATCCGAATCATGGGCACCGAACAATCGCGACGTTCGACGAGGCTTAATTCCCCAAAAACAACACATGATTCCCGTTCGGCGCTTCTTTGATTTTTAACGCCAGCGCATCAAAGTATCCGGCCTCCGGACTCCCATGATCGTCCGGCGCATACGACCCCGCCGTGCCCAGCGTATACACACGCGGCGGCGACGATTCGTATTGAATCACTCGCCCACGTTTGTTCGGGTCGGGAGGAATCGCCGGAAGAAAAGCCGGGACGCAATCCGTGAGCGAATTCGGCCACGTGCCATGCTTGAGTTGATAGCGCTTCACGCCGATGGCAGCTTCGAGAAGGCGGAGGGATTCCTGAGCTTCGAGATTGGACGAAAAATGATTACTACTACGTTCTAGCCGAGGATTAATCTTCATCATTCGTTCGATTATATGATCTGTATCCTCGCGATCCATGCGCTGGCCTGTTGCAATCTTTACATTCGCGAGTAACGAATCAAATTCCATTTGGTTCGACCACTTCACAAGGGCGGCGTCACGTACCAAAGATAGGACATCCGCATTCCAGTACCACTGTTCAGTCGATGTAATCCTGTGACTCAAACATTGACATGCTAAAAGATACGGAATGTAAATAGTACGAATGACGTGTTCGCCCCTCTCTTCAAAATGCTCTGTATTAATCGCTTGTATCGCTGCAAGCATGTCGTCACTCAGACGAGAATTGGATTGAAGCACAGCAGCAGCGAGTATCAAAGCAATTGAACTTTCATTTCTCAACAAACGTTCCGACTCAAAATCCGCAATTTTCCCGATGTGTCTCAAATTACGCAAAGTCGCCTTATAGTTTTCAATAGCCAACGGCCAATTGCCCGCGACCGAAGCCTGTCTCATTTCAACTTTCACTAGAGTTTTTTCCTGACCATAGGTCATGTGTCCACTATATAAAAAATCAAAACTTTGCTCGACTAAATCAAATGGATACTGAACTCCCTTGAACGCTGTTGCTTGTCGAAAATAGGAAAGCGCTGTCAGATTTTTTGCCACTTCATTCCGCGCTTCGGGCCGTGCCCAATTCGATTCCAACCATTCTTCATTCACTGGAATCCTGCTCTTGCTCGCCAGCTTGTATATCGTCAGCGCATTATCTTTATCCGCAAGTTTGGGCGGTTGGAACGTTTTGATTTCTTCAAGTCGCGCCGCTTGACTCACTCGCACCCGCTCGGCCAGCGCGTCGTCTTGTACTCGGCCGGCCATGAAAAAATAGGTGTAGAATGTCACGATGCCGGCCAGTACAAATCCGTATGATGTCACCACCGAGCGGAACTTTTCCCAGCCTTGCGGGCTGCGCTGCCAGTTAGAATATTTGTTTTTTTCGAAGAGCACAAAGCGAATTGCGAGGCGGACTGTCACGATGGCGATGCACACGATCAGCGCCACAATCGGCCCCGAGCCTGGGGCGTTGGCGACCAGCAGCGTGATCGCGCTGAGGATGCCGCCCCACCACGCCAGCGGTGAAATCCAATAGATTGCAAACAACCACAAGCGCGGCGTGGCGCTTTCGTTTTCTTTGCGCAGCGCCATCCAATTCGGCATGTTTGCGACGGACGTTTGTAATACGGCTCCGCGTACCAGTAACGTCGTCATCAACGCGAGCGCGAGAAGCAGCGCGTTCGTTCCGGGGTTACTGGCTTTGCTTCCGGCGGCGGGGTGGAGCCAGTTGAATAATTGTGTCGCGAGCGCCATGCCCAGCGCGTGAATTCCGAACAATGTCATCCACGCCGCGAGACTGATGCGGTGCCGCCAGAAGACGCGCGCGCTGACCGCTGCGGCTCCGAGCGTTCCGAGCGCCATGCCGGCAATGATCGTCCAGCAGCCAACCATTTTATCAAATGACGGATACTCGAAATACACGAACAGATTCCCGGCGACAATGGCCAGGAATCCTAGGACGACTCCGCCGCTCAAGACCGCGTCGATTTTTGAATCACGAAATCGGATCATGGATGTGAGGCCGGGGCTCGATGAGGTTGAGTATGGTAGGGACACTCACGGGCTATAAGCCCGTGCTTCAATTGGTTTCTACTTCTCAGCCAGCACGTCTTCGATCTTTGATTTTATCGCGGCGTAATCCGGATCGCCTTTGACGTATTGACCGCCAGGATGAATGTAGCGGACGATGCCTTTGCGGTCGATTAGAAAGCTGACACTCGTGAATTGTTTGCGTTCGCCGGCCAGCCACCACGCCCTCAGCGTTTGGACATTTGAATCAATCGCGAACGGAAAATCAAAACCATAAACCGCCGCGAATCCCTTCACGTCTTCGACTGTAAACGGTGTTTTGCGTTTGTGTTGATACACGCCGATGACGCTCAGGCCCTTCTCTTTGTATGTCGCATTGAATTCAATCAACGCGGGAGCCGTCGCGCGGCAGAAGGGGCATTCGGTGGACATCACCCAGCGAACGAGCACGACTTTGCCGCGCAAATCAGCAAGCTTCAGCGGCTCGGAATTGATCCATGTGTCGAGAGTCCATTCCGGTGCTATGTCGCCGACTTTGAGCGATGTTGGTTCTTCGGCACATACGCTCAGAAACGAAACGATCAAGAGTACCCATACAAGCTTCCACATCGGAGTTAAACCTCGTTGGGAAACTACTTCAATACCGGGACGAGAATGACTTGGCGCATGTCCATCACGGCACCGCCATTTTTCTTCGTCGGCTTCAAAGTCAACGACAACGGGCCAGGCGTGTCGAGCGTGAGAGTTCCGACTTCGAGGAACGTGAACGTGTGATAGCCGCCGGTGTTCTTCGTCGTCCAATTCAATTTCTGTTCGCCCACCGTGATTTCGACGTCGCTGCCGCCACCGCTGCCGTGCATCACGAAGACGATGAATTTCCCGGGCTTCTTCAATTCAAAATCCCAGCTCACCCAATCTTTGACATTGCCCCAGTAGCCCAGCGTATTTTTGACGGGACTGATTTCGTAGCGCATCGTCGTCGCGTGAACGATGGAGTCGCGCGCATGCAGCGTGATCGACAAGTCGTCGGCTTGAACGATGGGCTTGCCTTCGGGCGCGGGCGTAAGGACGATGGCTTTGATCGTGGCGGGTTTGGCGGCGTCGCTGGGAGTGGCTTCGAGAACCAACGGAAGCTTGCCGCCTTTTTCAATGTAGAGGCGTCCGAGCTTAACAGCGGGAGCGGTGCCGTCAGACGTCCCGGCGAGTTCCTTTCCGGCGAGCGTTCCTTTGAACTTTGCAGCTCCGAGCGCGTCGAGTTGGGCTTCGACATCGTACATGCCCCAACGCGATGCGGTGAAGTCGCCTTTAAGTTGTGCGGCGGATGCGACGGGCGTCCACGTCGCGATGCCGTCAGGGCCTTGAGTTGTCGTTTCGCCCGCGAGCAACAGCGATGTAGTGATGAGGACGGCGAGCGTGATGGCTTTGAAATTCATGACGATCCTTTGGATGAGAACTTGATTGCACTACTTCAACATCTTCCACAAAAACGAATATTCGAGTGCGACCATTTTGGCTTTCTGCTCGTGGTTCGCAGCTCCGGCGTGGCCGCCTTCTGTATTTTCATAATATAAAACATCGTGTCCCATCTCCTGCATTTTTGCGAAGAGTTTTCGGGCGTGGGCGGGATGAACACGGTCGTCTCGTGTGGATGTCGTGAACAAAATGCGCGGGTACTTTGCATCTTTTTTTGCGTTTTGATACGGCGAATATTTTGAGATATACGCCCACTCCTCGGGCTTGTCGGGATCGCCGTATTCGGCCATCCAGCTTGCTCCAGCGAGCAGTTTGTGAAAGCGGCGCATGTCAGTCAGCGGCACTTGGCAGACAACGGCCTTGAACAATTCCGGGCGTTGGACGGCGACGGTGCTGACGAGAAGTCCTCCGTTGCTGCCCCCCATGATGCCGAGATGCGAGGCTGGCGTGATGTTGCGTTTGGCCAGATCTTCGGCGATGGATTCGAAATCGTCGTAGGCGTTTTGACGCTTGCTCTTCAATGCTGCTTGATGCCACGCGGGGCCGAATTCACCTCCGCCGCGAATGTTCGAGAGGACGTATACGCCGCCGCGTTCGAGCCAGGCTTTACCGACTCCGGCGCTATAGAAGGGTTGCATCGAAATTTCAAAACCGCCGTAGCCGTAGAGAATGGTAGGCGCGCTGCCGGATTGAATGGCTTCGGTTTTTCCGAGCACAAAATAAGGAACCTGTGTGCCGTCTTTGGATGTCGCCCTATTTTGGCGGACCTCAATTCCATCGGCTTTGAAGAACGCGGGGCGCGACTTCAGCGCGGTTTTTGTGTCGGCGTTCACGTTGTTGATGTAGAGCGAATCGGGCGTGAGAAAATCCTGGTAGATGACCCACACGTCGTCGGATTCGTATTCGTCAACAGGCGAAACACTGGCAGTGCCGATGCCAGGAAGTTTCATGTCGCGGAACGTCCAGCCTACGGCGCCGGGAGTGGCGACGACGACGCGGCTGCGGACGTTGTCGCTCAGCGTCAGTACGACACTGCCGCGCGTTTGGGTGGAATGGGCGAGCGCGACAGTGGGTTTGGGTTCGAAGAGGACGGTGAATTTCCGCTCGCCTTTCATCAGCGCGTCGAGCTTCGTGGCGAGCAGCGAACCGCCTTTGTATGTTGCGCCGCCCACGGTCCAATCACTGCGTAATTTGATGAGAGCCCAGTCGTTGAAGACATTCAAATCGGTGTCGTTGGGTAGATCGATTTTGACAGGCGCGTTGTTGACGAGCATAAAGTTTTCGGAGTTGTAGAAGGCGATGTCGCGGCCGATAAATTCGCGGATTGTACCTTGCGCGAAATCGACGCTGATGCCGACGGAGACGTCCGTCTTTTGACCTTCGAAAACGGGTGTGGCAGCCGTCAATGGTGTGCCGCGTGACCAGCGTTTGACGATGCGCGGGTAACCGCTGTCGGTCAGCGAGTCGGGTCCAAAATTGGTTCCGACGTAAACGGTGTTTTCATCACGCCAGACTGCGCGGCTTTTAGCTTCGGGCAGGTTGAATCCGTCTTTGATGAACTGCTTGGATTTCAAATCAAATTCTCGAACGACGACGGCGTCTCCGCCACCGCGCGAGAACGTGATCAGCGCGCGTTCGTACTTCGGTGGGAATGTGGATGACCCGTGCCAGACCCAGTTTTCGCTCTCAGTTTTAGCGAGGTCGTCGATGTCAAGAACGGTCTCCCAAGCGGGCGTGGCTTGTTGATATTCTTCAAGCGAAGTACGTCGCCAAACTCCACGCGGATTCGTTGCATCGCGCCACAGGTTGTAGTAGTGCGCGCCCATTTTGGTGACGTACGGGATGCGTTCTTTTGAATTTAAAATCGAAAGCACTTGCTCTTTGATCGGAGCGAATTCGGGGCGCGCTTCGAGTTCTTTGACAGTCGTGGCGTTCTGCTTTTCGACGAATTCAAGCGCCCGCTTTCCGAGCACCTCTTCGAGCCAGAGGTACGGATCGTCGGGTATTTCAGCGGCGAAAATGGATGCGGACACAATGAAAACAGCTCCGAGAACGACGTTAAATTTTTGCAACATGAGGCTCCAAATGCCGATGAATTCGACTGATTCCCAAAGCATCGTTTTTTTACGCAATCAATTCCTTAATCACTTTCGCAGGTTCCACACCGGTCAAGCGCTGATCCAAGCCTTGCACACGCGTGGTCAATTTCTCGTGATTGAATCCGAGCAGGTGCAGGACAGTCGCGTGAAAGTCGCGAATGGGGACGGGATCTTTGACGATGTTGTAGCTGAAGTCGTCGGTTTCACCGTAGGTCACGCCGCCTTTTGCTCCGCCTCCAGCCATCCACATTGAGAAGCAGCGCGGGTGGTGATCGCGGCCGTAGTTTTCGCGCGTGAGGCCTCCCTGGGAATAGATCGTTCGGCCAAATTCGCCACCCCAGATGATCAGTGTGCTGTCGAACAATCCGCGCGCTTTCAAGTCTTCGATCAGTGCGTGGCACGGCTGGTCCACGTCTTTGCATTGCGACGGCATGCGGCCACTGACGTTGCTGTGGTGGTCCCAATTGTTGTGATAAATTTGGACAAAGCGGACGCCGCGTTCAACGAGGCGACGCGCCATCAGGACATTGTTGGCGAACGTGCCGGGCTTCTTGGCTTCTTCGCCGTACATCTTGTAAGTGCTTTCCGGCTCTTTGTCGATCGACGTCAATTCCGGAACGCTGGCTTGCATGCGGAACGCCATTTCGTACTGACTGATGCGCGTGTGAATTTCGGGATCGCCGACTTGCTGGTAATTCAATTCATTGAGCGCGCCGATGCCGTCGAGCGTTTTGCGGCGCACGTCCGCCGTGACGCCCGCCGGATTGTTGATGTATAAAATCGGGTCGCCTTTGCTGCGGAACGAGACGCCTGCGTGTGTTCCCGGCAGGTAACCTGACGACCACAGACGCGCGGAGATGGCCTGCTCTTGTTCGCGGTTGCTGGGCGTCGCGACGAGCACGACGAAGGCGGGGAGATTCTGGTTCAACGATCCCAAACCATAAGACACCCACGAACCGATGCACGGGCGGCCCGTGACCTGGTTGCCGGTCTGCATGTACGTGATCGCGGGCTCGTGATTGATGGCTTCGGTGTTCAGTGTTCGCATCAAGCAGATGTCGTCGGCGGACTTCGCGAGATTCGGCAGCATCTCGGAGAGCCACATACCGGATTTGCCGTGTTGCGCGAATTTGTATTTTGATGGCGCAATCGGGAAGCGCGCCTGGCCTGATGTCATGGTCGTCAAGCGCTGGCCTTGGCGGATCGAGTCGGGCAAATCTTTGTCGTAAAACTCTTTCATCTTCGGCTTGTAGTCAAAGAGGTCCATCTGTGACGGGCCACCAACCATGTGCAAGTAGATGACATTCTTGACCTTGCTCGGGAAGTGCGATCCGGGTGCGCGCGTTTTGTCTTCTTCGCCACCCTGAATAGAGCTCGTCCCCATTAAGGAGGCGAGCGCGCCGAGCCCCAGCGCGTTCTTGCCTCGCGAGAGGAATTGACGGCGAGTTTCGGAACGGACCCAGTCTTCGATGAGTTTCATGATGTCACTCCTATTTATACGCTATTCGACAACAACAATTTGACCGCTCGCTACCGTCTCAATCGCCGACAAAATCCGGGCCAGCATCGGTTCAATGAATTCAAAGCGCAGGCGTTTGGGCCTCAGTACTACAACTGCAATCTTTCGACCATTCATATTTTGCTGATGCGGGATACCTTTGTCCGCCGTCAACAAAACATCAAAGACTCGATCCGCCTTCTCAAGAAGCTTTCCGTTTTTTACCTTCGCCCAACCCATTTCTTGTACCGTTGTTACTGTGTGATTTTTTAACAGACGCTTTAATGGCCGAGGAATGTTCTCGTCCAGCAACACGGTTTTCCTCAAAGGAATACTCCTTTTTCAGGCTATCAAGAAAATCCAACACATCGGCTTTCTGGACCGACGGAAAATCTTTGATGAATTTGTCCACGGTTGCACCTTCATGAAAATAGTCGAACAACGCCTCCACCGGCACGCGCGTGTCACGAAAAACTGGGGCACCATGCATGACTTCAGAGTCGATACTCACTCCGTTTGCTTTCATTTGATACTCCCTTCGATCATTCGCGCAACAGCAAGGAGCAGGGTACTGCTCCTTGGCACCGACATGTGGATTATTTATTCAACGACTCGTCCAAGTTCAACACCTGATTGCACAGCATTGTCCACGCCGCCAATTCGGCTGGATTGATCGCTGCGTCGGGTTTCATGTCACCGACGGTCAACAGAGATTTAGCGTCGTCTGGACTTTTTACGTACACGTCGCGGAGAGATGCGACGCTGGACTTTAGAATGGTCGCTTCTTTTTCGGTGAACGGACGGGCCAGGACGTGACGACCGATGAAGTCAATTCGCGCGGCTTCGTCGGCGCTGCTCTTGATGGCGCTCTGTGCAAGGACTCGTGCGGCTTCGACGAATTGAGGATCGTTCAATGTAACGAGTGCTTGGAGCGGCGTGTCGGTGCGTTCGCGGCGGATGCAGGAGACTTCGCGGCTGGTTGCGTTGAAGATTTCCATTGATGCTGGCGGGGCTGCACGTTTCCAGAAGGTATAGACGCTGCGGCGATACAGTGATTCGCCGGTGTCGTGTTTATAGTTGCGTGTGTCGCTGCCGGGCATGCCGACGACGTCCCAGACGCCATCGGGCTGATAAGGTCGGACACTGGGGCCACCGATTTTGGCGGTGAGCAAGCCACTGGTGGCAAGCGCGTTATCGCGGATCATTTCGGCATCCATGCGGAAGCGTGGGCCGCGCGAGAACATACGGTTCGCGGGGTCTTTTTCAAGCTTGGCTTTCGTCGTGATCGCGGCTTGACGGTACGTCGCGGACATGACGATTTGTTTGATCGCTTTCTTGATATCCCAGCCTCCGTCTCGGAAGTCAACGGCGAGCCAGTCGAGCAATTGCTCGTGCGTTGGCGCGTCACCCATGATGCCGAAATCTTCGGACGTTTTGACGATGCCAGTCCCGAAAATTTCCTGCCAATAGCGGTTGATGGTCACGCGCGCGGTGAGTGGGTTCGCGGGTGAATTGATCCATTGCGCCAAGCCGAGGCGATTCTTCGGAGCATTCGCCGGGAGCGGGTGAAGTGCGGCGAAGACCATGGGGTCCACTTTGTCTTTTGGCTTTGAATAGTCGCCTCTGAAAAGGATATTGGCGACGGGCATGCTGTTGGCTTTTTCTTCCATGATGTAGCTGACAGGACTGCGGCCGCGGATGGCTTTCTTCTCGGCTTCAAGCGACTCGATTTTCGCTATGAAGGCAACGACTTCGGCGTTCCCGTCACTGTAACCTTCGAAGAGTTCGTCGGTCTCTTTGGGAGTGCGTGACTTGAGGGGCTTCTTGAGTAGAGTCAGCATCGCCGGCTCTACGGCGAGGTGGTGGACTTCATTCGTGGTCAACTGATGGTCGTACAAGCGGATGTCTTGCACGGCTGTTCCTGCCATCATCGGCGACGAGGTCTTGCGCCGTCCGATTGCGAAGAGCGTTTTTGTTTTGATGCTTGCAGTCAATCCGTTCTGTTCGGTCTTGCGTTTCGTTTCTTTGCCATTGACGAAAATCTTGATGCCTTCGGCTTTGCTTGAGCCGTCATACGTGACGAAGACGTGCTGCCACATGCCGGGTTTGTGCTGCTTTCCCATCGTGCTGACTTTAATTGAGTTGGTTGGCCATGTATTGACCAGGTGTGCTACGAATTCGGTATCCGTTACGAACAAATCCCAGCCTGAATGGCCCGGCGCGTCGTCCATGCGAGCGAGGATGGAACCTGATCCTTTATGGTCCTTCGGGGTCTTGATCCAGCAGCCGTATGAGAACGGTTTGTCGCGTTCGAAATCACCCACTTCGGCGGGGAATTCGAAGGTTGTTTTTCCTCCAACAAGAGGAGCTTTACCACCGATTTTTCCACCGTCTTCCCAGGCCAGTGGCGCGGGTGATTTGGACGAGATCGCGGCTTTGCCGAATGTGCCGGAGATGCTGGCGTCAGTCGTCGCTTCGTTAAGCGGGAGATGGAACGAGGCGGTCCCACGTTTTTCATCCAGCGCCGTCCATGTTTGAGGCGTGGCGGTTTGAATCCAGGTTTTGAATTCAACGCGCTGTGCTTCTTTGATTTTTGCAACTGCGGCTTGAGCGGCTTGGATGTCGTTAGGAATGTCGGTCCAGCGTTTTTCGTCTTCTGCTTTCGGCATGACCATGACAGGCGCGGTGTCGCGGATGTTGCCGTCGAGTGCGCCTTGCGTGGTGTTGCGGAAGAAGGCGCTCATGGAGTAGAAATCTTTGGTCGAAATGGGGTCGAATTTATGGTCGTGGCAGACGGCGCAATTTGCTGTCAGACCGAGCCAGACCCACGACGTGGTTTCGACGCGGTCGCGAGCGTAGTTGCAGAGATTTTCTTCGGCGATGGTACCCCCTTCATTCGTCGTGATGTTGCAACGGTGGAATCCCGTCTCGATCTTCTGCTCTTTAGTGGGATTATCGACGAGGTCGCCAGCAAGTTGATCAAGTGTGAATTGATCGAAGCGCTGGTTCGTGTTGAAGGCATTGATCACCCAATCGCGGTAGGGCCAGATGTCGCGGAAATTATCGAAATGGAGACCGTGCGTGTCGGCGTAGCGCGCGACATCGAGCCAGTAACGCGCGCGGTGTTCGCCGTAGCGCGGCGAGGCAATTTGGGCATCGACGTATTTTTCGTACGCGTTCGGCGCGGCGTCGGCAACGAACGCTTCGACGGCTTCGGGCGTGGGCGGGAGGCCGGTGAGGTCGAGCGCGACGCGGCGAGCGAGTGCGCGCTTGCTGGCTTCAGGCGCGGGCTGCAAACCGGCGGCTTCGAGTTTTGCGAGGACGAAGCGGTCAATTGGATTGCGCACCCAATTCGTGTCTTTGACGACGGGAAGCTCCGGAGTTTGCGGTTTGATGAATGACCAATGCGGTTCCCAGGGCGCGCCTTCGGCGATCCAGCGTTTGATCAGATCTTTCTCGTCGGGCTTGAGCGTCTTTTCGCTTTTGGGCGGCGGCATGATTTCTTCGACATCGTGCGTGGTGATGCGCTTAAAGAGGGGGCTCAGTTCCGGCTTACCTTTCACGACGGTTGGGCCGTCGTCGCGCTTTTCGAAGAAGCCTTCTTCACGATCCAAGCGCAATTTCGCTTTTCGGCTACCCGGGTCCGCACCGTGACAATGGAAACAGTTCTCGGCGAGAATCGGTCGGATATCGCGATTGAAACGAACGGGGCCTTTGCTTTGAGTTGTTTCGTCAGCAGCGAACACAAGGCAGGACAGCAACAGGAGTGGGAAGATGTGGTACGCGTTTTTCATGTCAAAACTTTTCCTTTGGACTCTCTATTTCTATATACACTATTCGGCGCGAAATGACATTTGAATCGCGGCATGAAAATGTAAATTTGAGACTTTTTTGTCCGGCACTTTTTGACGCAGACTGATAATCCCAGTTGAATTTCCCGGCGTCGCTTTATGATACGCGCCGATGTGTAAACCGACCGCCGAGGGACGTATGGAATCACGCCAGATTAATGTCATCGTTACGGAAAGCGGAACGTGTCCGCTGCTGAGTGCCGGGGACTCGTTTCGCGTCTGCGGGAACGAAGTTGAGATGCACGCGGGAAAGGTCTGTTTGACCGCAATGAACTCGCTGTTCTTTCAACTCCCGGGGTTGGTCCGTTCGGCTCCGCCCAACGAGGCGTGCTCGAAGGGGCCGCTGCATTGTTCAAAGGGATTTTGCGGTGTGACGTTTCGAGTTGAAGTGCTGCCGGTTGGGACGGTGACGAAGTTTGCAGACCAGAAGGATGCAACGAATCGGAATGCTCGGCGCGCGGCGATTGCCGGAGCGATGCTACAGAATCTCGGCAGCTTTATGGAACGTGTGCCGTCGGATGTGTCGTCGCGGTTGATGCGGTCGAGCGAGGTTCGGACGTATGCGAATGGCGAGATGATTCTGGCGGAAGGATCGATGAGCGAGAAGTTGTATATCGTCGGTGATGGCGAGGTGCGACTGACGCGGCGGTTTCCATTGGCGACGGACGATTCTTTTCTGGCGGTACTGGGCGTTGGTGAATGTTTCGGCGAGATGTCGCTTTTGACTGAACAGAACAATCAGATCACGGTTCGAGCACATCCAAACGCCACAATTTACATCGTACCGAAGGAGAATGTCGAGCGGTTGATGCACACGTCGGCGCATTTTAATTTGGCGATGAGTCAGATGCTAGCGGATCGCTTGCGGGTGTTTTTGGCGACGATTGAGGATGATGTGCGTCCGGGTATGCGCGGAGACCTTGCGACGATTCCGGTTGTCGATTTGGTTCAAGCGTTGAACGCGAGCCGACGTTCGGGGACGCTGGTGTTGTCGAGCGGACTTAAAGAGGGGCGGCTGGTTTTTGAGAATGGAAAACTGATCGGCGCGGAATTGGGAACGGATCATGGCGAGGTTGCATTTTTTATGCTGGCTGCGTGGAATCTGGGGCATTTCAGTTTCGAAACGAAGCTGGACACCATCGTTCCAAGCCGCCGAATCAAGCGCGAGACGCTGAATTTGTTGATGGAATTCGCGTGCCAGTTGGACGAATCGGGACGACCGAGGCAGACGAGTATTCTGAGAAAATCCGGGGTGCATTAGATGTGCGGGGATGAGGAATGACTTGATATCAATTTCTACATTCCGTAAAAAGCAATAATCACGGCAGCGATTTCTCACCGCCGGACCATTTCCTTCCGCACCTTTACTCGTCGTTCAATTTCCGCTCTTAAATCGCTGGGAAGTGCGTCATTTTTGGACAGGTCGTCCAGTGCTTGGGCAGCGCCGGGGATGGAGTCTTTGGTACCTTTGATTAATTCGTTTACGACGGTGCGACGAAAAGCTTCGGAGGTGCGTTCGATTTCGGATGCTGGTGCGAGAAGCGATTTTCGGGAGGCGATGCGGGCCAGGGCGAGCAGGATGTCGCTGCGGTCGGGTTCGGGGAAACGGCCTTCGGCGTCGTGGCGACCGAGGATCGCGTAACCGACGCAGAGCGCGGCGCCGCTGGAGGCTCGGGTATCGTCGGCGGCTAGGATGTCGGCCAGCGAGTGCATCGTCGGCGTTCGCGTCAGGCGGACGAGGAGGCCTTTGATAATCTCCATACGCAAATCGGGGCCGCAAACAGGCGACATGGCGATGGCGCGCAAGGCGTCGTTGAGTGCGGAGGCGTTGGCCGGGCCCCAGATTCGCAGACCGTTGCAGAGTTCTTTCCAGCGATCCAGTAGCAACGTTCCAATTTCTCGCGTCGTTAACGCCGGGCAATTTTGGCCGAGCGCGACGCGTTCGAGGCCACTCAAAGCGATCGGTAAGTTTACCGCGTAGCGTTCGCCACCTTCGATTTCGAAGACGGTTTCGCCGCTTGAATTTTGGGACGTTGTTTCGGAGTGCTGCGGTTCCGGATCATTGATGGCGGCTTTGAGCAGCTTCACGGTGGCGGCGATAAAGTCGGGTTGGGCGCGGCGTGACGAGGCCATGTAGGCTGCGCCTTCCAAAGCGCGCGGAGCCAGTTTAGGGTCGGAGCCTGCGGCGGCATCGAGGAGCGTTCGAGCGACGATGGCGTTGGCTTCGATCGACGCGGCGGGACAGGCGATGATTTTTCCGAGTGCGCAGAAGACTTCGCCCCGGTCGGGGAAGTCGGTGTCGAGGCTGGCGGATTCCAATTTTCGTAGCGCCTGAGTCAGTGCGTTTTCGACGCGCGCGAAGCGTGTTTCGGAT
>Ga0194061_1000560_pt1 | contig 22515 bp, 16 predicted proteins | sample SepL2221m_MetaG_FD_163423 | JGI IMG/M metagenome (GOLD analysis project Ga0194061, IMG submission 163423) | Anoxic zone freshwater microbial communities from boreal shield lake in IISD Experimental Lakes Area, Ontario, Canada - Sep2016-L224-21m | ecosystem: Environmental > Aquatic > Freshwater >... | reverse complement strand
TACCGCAAAATCGGTCCCGACGAGCGGATCGACTACCACTGGGAATTTTGCTCCGTCGATCCAGGTTTGAGGAATCGAGAACCGTGCCGCTGACGCCACCGCATCGAACGTCGGTTCAATCACGACGCTCTTACCCTCGGCGTCGCGCACGATGATCTGGCCGTAACGCACCGCAATTTCACCTGATTTGTCTGCGAATGAAAACCCTCCGTTGCGATTCGCACGAGCCGGGATCGCGACCAAGTCTTTAATGTTAATGTCAAACGTAAACGCAATGTCGCCATCGCCGGTCGGTTTTGTATCCAACACGAAACTCTGCTCGATTCCATTGCCTCGCGGTTCGTAAATTTCTTCGAACGACGGCGTCCGCCAGTAGCTCAATCCGCCGCCCACGCGCGCAACGGCAATTTCCGAATCCGCCGATGCGTCCGTTGCGCGGTCAAACACCGCTACGCTGCCATGCATGACACTGCTCAATCGAACGCGCAATTCGCTGTTCTTTCCGTGTTCAGTTTTCGGCAAATAACGCAGACCTTCCCCCGCCGAAAGCAACGCCGTGTAGCGCGGACCGGAGGCTTCGTAGACACCCGCTGCGCGTTCCACAAACGTGGGTGCTTCAGGCATTTTCGCTGAACCATCTGGCAGGCGCTTCACCGCTGCTTTCGCAATCAGAATTGGATCGGCAGGTTGAGTCACTGATTGAACTAAAGGAGTCGTCACGATAGATTGCGCTGCGACGGGCGTGGTTGCGGCGATAGGCTTGGCCGTTGGCGTCAGCAACGCAAGGCCTCCGCCAATGGCCATCGCGAATGCGAAGATTAGTGCAATGTTACGTGATTTCGAATGGCGCGACATCGTGACTCCCTCTCAAACAAACCCATGCACCTTGAACGCCTGTATGTGATTCTACGGGCGAAAGCGCTTACTACAATCAAGAACTGAATTTTCTGGTTGCTTCCATATAGAGGCACCGCCCCGGCTCAACCTTCAATCTTCTTGACGGAATTCGAGATTATCGGCGATGGACGCCATGTCAACTCAACACGTCACGTGCGTTCCGCGTCACAGATCTTTGCCAGAACCGCGCACGTCACACGACATGAGCTGAATCGGAATTCGCTCTATTTGAGTTCGTTGATACTTGCAACGTGTTGCTTCGCCCACGAGCGCATTTCAGCGACTGCACCGTTGGGAAGCAAGCGGGAGCCGACGGTCGCGAACGGAGCTGCCAGCATCGACTTTTTCCAGATCGCCCCGCTCGGGAAAAATGCCACGCCCGCCGCGATCAGGATCGACGCGATCACCAGGCCTTTCAGTGCCGCGAAGATCCCGCCCAGAATCCGATCCTTCGCCCGGCGACGATCCCGCTCCGGTTTTGGCAACCCTTTTTCAGCTTGTACTTCAACTATCGCCGCAATAATCCGCAGGACAAATCCCGTGAGGCCAAAGATCGCTAGGTACCCAATCAATTGCGCATGCAGCGGATTGCTCGTGACACGTTCGAGAGCATATTGCGAGAGCATCGGGGAGAAGTACAGTCCCAGCCCGATGCCGAGGCCGACGCTTAACCCGCCCGCTGCCTGCCACATCAGGCCGCGTCTCCAGCCCATGAATGAATGCACCAGCAGAAAGATAACAATGCCCCCGTCCACATAAACGCCCCAATTCATGGCTCATACCTCCGCTGCTTGAAACAAAATCAAACCGTACCCAATATCGGCATTCCGTCCAAAAAGATGAAGCATTCATCGCCGCACGAGAACGACACGCGCTCGTTTTGCCATGCAATTTCCCCACCGTCATGCTAAAACCAACGCCCGAGCAACATACTAAAGTAGAGTGGGCTGAGAGCCCGTTTTGTGGCCCAGAGACTAAATAAGGCAGACATCCGATGGTTCGATTGCGAGAAAATGTTGAAGCGATGGAAGCGTACATCCCTGGCGAACAGCCAGCGGCGGGTACGAAAGTCATCAAGCTGAACACGAACGAAAACCCGTATCCGGCCAGTCCGAATGTGGTCACGGCGATCCGCGCTGAAGTCGGCGATACCGGCGAACGCCTGCGCTTGTACTCCGATCCCAAAGCGCTCGCATTGCGGCAGGCCGCGGCGGATGTCTTCAATTTTCCGCTCGACCGCATCCTCCACGGCAACGGGTCCGACGAATTGCTCGCGATGCTTTTCCGCTCGTTTGTCGGCGAAGGCGAAACGATCGCCTACCCGTACCCCACATACGTCCTGTACGAAACGCTCGCTCACGCCCAAGCCGCGACGATTCTCAGCGTTGATTTTGACCGCGATTTCAATCTGCCGAAAGACCTGTTCGGAACCCACGCGCGATTGACACTGCTCGCCGCGCCGAATTCGCCATCGGGAACTGTCTACAAGCCCGGCCAATTGCGCGACCTCGCCGCGAGCTTGAAGAACGGAATTCTGGTGATCGACGAAGCCTACGCCGAATTCGCAGAATCCAACAATCTCGACCTCGCGCGCGATTGCGACAACGTCGTTGTGATGCGCACATTTTCAAAGAGCCACAGTCTCGCCGGGATGCGCTTGGGCCTGTTGTTCGGCAGCCAGCGCATCGTTGAAGGCTTGAACAAAGTCAAAGACAGCTACAACCTCGACCGCCTCGCAATTGCAGCAGGAGGAGCGTCATTGCGAGACACAGCGTGGACCGCGCAAAACGTCGCGCGCGTCAAAGCGACGCGAGCACGCCTCAACGCCGGCCTGACCGCGCTCGGATTTAAAACGGTTCCGAGCCAGTCGAACTTCATCTTCGCCCGAATGGAAAATGCGACGGTTGCGGCGGGGGCGTATCGCTTCCTTAAGGAGCGCGGCATTCTGATCCGCTACTTCCCAGCGCGATTGCTGGATGACGGTTTGCGGATCACCGTCGGGACCGATGACGAGATTGATGCGCTGCTCGCGGCGTTGAAGGAGTATGTCCGACGCTAAAGCGGGTCGTGCGAATTCGTGAAGTAACCTGCGCGCACAATCATTGAATCGCCCCGTCCCCTTTTTTTGGGGGACGGGGTGTCAATCAATCTACTTCGCTCCAGCTTCCTGCAATTCCGCCATCTCGTCCTGCACCGTCACCCAGCGCTCTTCGATCTCTTCGAGCTTCTTCACCAACGCAATGTGTTCCTCTCGCAGTTTGCTCTTCGCTTTCGGATCGGTCGTCGATTCCAACTGCGCGTCCAGCGCCGTTTTCTTCTCACCATATTTCGTCATCTGCCGCTCGACCGACGTCATCTGCGTTTTCAGATCAAACAGTTTTCGGTTGCGCGCTTTGCGCTCAGCTTTGGCCTGTTCGGTTTCTTCAACAACTGCCACCGCGGCCGAGCGTGTCTTGCCGTCGCCGCGATGCCCCTCTTCGACTTCCTTCATCACGCGGTATAAATACGCTGCGTAATCGCCGGCATAATTTGTGACGTTGCCGTCGCGGACTTCGATCACAGCCGTCGCCATCCGCTCCATGAAACTGCGGTCGTGGCTCGTGAAGATCACCGTGCCGCGATAACGCGTCAACGCGTCCGCCAGCGCTTCGACTGTTTCAACATCCAAATGATTCCCCGGTTCGTCGAGGATCAGAACCGTGTGTTTGCCGAGCAGCAATCCGGCCATGCAGAGGCGAGCGCGTTCACCGCCGCTGAGCACCGAGATTTCTTTGTCCACATCATCGCCACGGAACAAAAAGCTTCCGGCCATGTCGAGCACCGTCTGCATCGTCGCGTCGCCCGTCGAAGCCGAACTGAGGTACTCGCGCACGGTGTAATGCTGGGGCAGCGTTGTGTAGACGTGCTGCGCGTAAGTCCCGACGTCGCAACCGAAACTCCACTTCAAACTCCCGGCGAGCGGTTGAAGCGATTCGCTGACAGTCCGCAAAAACGTCGTCTTGCCCTGGCCATTGTCGCCGACGACCGCGGTGCGGGTGCCGTGCAGAATCTCGACGTTGATGTTCGACGCGATGAGCTTTTCGCCGTAGCCGATGCTGAGATCGGCGCAGCGCAGCGCGTGACCAGAGCGCGTTTCGACCTGCGGCACTTTCATACGCACATTTTTCTCCGCGCGTTCAATCGTCTTCACGCCTTCATTCAAGCGGTCGAGCTGCTTCGATTTCGAACGCGCCTGCGCAGCCGTGTTGGCTCCGACGCGGTTCTTGGCGATGAACGTTTCGAGCTGCTGGCGCTTGACCATAATCGCAGCGTTGGACCGTTCAGCATGTTCGCGCTGATCGCGTTCATAATTCAAAAATGCATCCACATTGCCCGGATACAGCGTCAGCTTGCCGCGCGAAAGACTGACCGTGTGATCGCAGACGTCATTCAAAAACGTGCGGTCGTGTGAGACAACGACGACGCCGCTGCGGAAGTCTTTCAAGAAATCTTCGAGCAACAATTGGGTGCGCAAATCAAGGAAGTTGGTCGGTTCGTCAAGCAGTAGCAAATTCGGTTCGTGCAACAGCAACGCCGTCAGTTTCACGCGTGTTTGCCAACCGCCCGAGAGCATTTTAACGAGGCCTTCGAGCCGCGCGCCTTTGATCTCAAATTGATCGGCCATCTGACCGCACTTCCAATCCGGCTGGCCGGTGTCGCGCATCAAAAAATCGAGAACCGTTTCGCCGTCTTGAAACGGATCGTGCTGCCGCAAATACCCCAGCCGCAATTTAGGATGCCGCGTGACGACACCTTTGTCGAGTTCTTCTTCGCCGAGGAGAATGCGCATCAGCGTCGATTTGCCCGCGCCGTTCCGCCCGATCAAACCGACTTTGTGGTCGTCCGTAAATTCCGCTTCAGCGCCATCCAAGAGCACCTGCAAGCCGTAGCTTTTGTAGGCGTCTTCAATTTTGAGCATTGTTGCCATGTGTTGTGTTGTCTGCCGGGCGTCCGCGTTGATGCCGCAACCTCTGGCTCCGGCACTGCTGGTCCAAGCGATCCAAAAAAGAGTTTCAACAATCCGCTGCGCCTGCGTCACATGACTCAGCCGCGATTCGGTTTCCGACGGGAGACGACGCTCCACTATTTCGGGACGTCTTATCTTACCCGAAATCCCAACATTTTCCAGACCCCAATACGCCGCCTTCACAATCCGCTGGAACCGCGCCCACCCGCTCGCTAAAGTAATCCCATGAATCTGGACACGTACGTTCTCTTCCTCTCCCTGTTCGTCTCGACGATCGGCATGGGCTATTTCATGTACGGCAAAAAAACGCAGACGTTTTCATTCATGTTGAGCGGCGCGGTGATGATGTTCTATGGCTATTTCGTGGAGTCCTTCTGGCTGGCGTTGGCGGTCGGAGTGGTGCTCGCGGTCGTGCCGTTTTTTGTGCGGTAAACCAGAATGAAACCGTATCCCTAATTTTGTATTTTTATAGGATTCCCACATGCCCCCCTTCACCGTCACCCGCGCTCATTTGAAAACTGCCTGCAACGATCAGAATTGGGATTTGCTCGACTCATTGTTGGAAATCGACGCATCGAAAATCAATGACAAAGCGATGTTCACCGACACGTGGGGCGAGTGGTGGGGGATGTTGATGGATGCTGTCGGTCGAGATTCTGTCGATGGCGTGCGCGTATTGTTGAAACACGGCGCGAACCGCGAAGTGGGAACGTCAGGCGATTGTCTGGAGACGTCTCCGCTGGAAGCAGCCGTCGGAAAGCCGGAGATTTTGGCGCTGCTTCAGTCACCTGAAGTACCCACCTACATCCGCAAAACCGACCCGCCATTGCCCCAGGGCGAATCACTCGCCGACCAGCGCGTCAACCGGCAAGGTGACATCCGGGACGCTTCGGGATTGGTGTTTCAGACGGAAGCGATTGATCCCCAGTAGATGTCTATAATTCATCAATTTGTCTTCAAGCCTTCCAACTTTGCGAGTTGGAGGGCTTTCTTGTCGAAACTCCAAAATGTATCGCAACCGAGTTCCAACGCGGATGCCACGTGGATGCAATCGTACGTTCGAAATCCGTATTTCGCAGTACGACGACGTATCAACCTGTGGCAACTTTCAATGACTGACATGAGTGGCAGCACGACCTCACGGACATACAGTCCCGAGCTCAAATTCTCCTCGAATAAAGCATGTGCTGCAGCCGCCGATTCCGGTGTGACCCGGTGCTGACCTCCCTTTCGAGACTCAAATACAAGCCGTTCTAGGGAATTAGCAAATTCCAATCGATGCAACCACGTCACAGGAAGCAAGACCGCGTTGCGCCGATTGCAACCCTCAAAAAGTACCTTGGCTTGCTCGAAATTCGGGAGTTCAAGATATGTGTGTGTAAAAAAATTGGTGTCGCTGTAGGGCTTCATTCTTCACCAGCGATTATACGGTTGATACGTTCAATTTCGTCTGGTGCAGGCGGAACGTAGCCTAATTTTCGCATATTTTTATGATGCTCGCGAAACATCTTCACGATATCTTCTGGTTTCACCTTGTCCGGAGACGTCTCCGCCTGAACATGATACGTTTTCCCTGTTCGCGTACGAATGGTGACATGACCGTACAGGTCACACGCTTTGAGTACTTTGGCCGGAGTGCGGTTGAGATCGCGTAGTGTGTAGGTCGTTTCGCTCATGACTGACATCATGACAGTCATGAGCGAAAAGTCAATGACCTGGTCGAAAAAAATTTACTTCCGCTGAAACCGCGCCGCTGACCCCGGCGCTTCTTCTGTGTCGATCTTCAGATTCTCGTTCCCACGCACCGCGAGATCAATCAACACCGTGATGGTTCGCGTTCCTTTTTGAACGTCCGCGATTCCAGCAGCCGCATCCAGTTGCACACCATCCAACCACAGCGTCAAGCCTTTTACTGAATTCGCTTTCAACGCGATTTTGCCTGGAGTGGTCACGTCGAGATCGAAACGCACAATCGCGACAGGTTTGCTCTTCGCGTGTGGAATTTCAGCGAGCGGCAATTGTCCGGACACTTCCGCGAATGCCGGGACCCACGCGAGCTGCGCACCGCTGGAAAGCAACTTCGGTAATTCGCCGACAGATGCGGACGCCATCGCATCGGAGATGGCATCGAGCGCACGATAACGGCGCACGGCCACGCTCTGAGCCATCGAGAACGCGCCCGGTTTTCCGAGTTCCGTCAGGAACTTCGCCAAATCCGCGAATTCGCCGCGCGTCAATGAATCGGCGAGTCCGTTGGGCATCAACGATCCGGCTTCGCGCTTTTTGCCGACCTGGTCCAACGGAATCAAAATCTCCTCACGCGTCCCATCACGTAGAATCAAATGCGTCGCAGTCTGGCGGACAATGTTGCCCGTGATGACTTCCTTGTCCTTCGTGATCACCGTGAACGCGTTGTACCCTTCTTTAACCGTTTTGTTGGGAGACAGCACCGAATCAATCACGTAGTCAATCGGTGACGCTGCACCAACATTCGATAAATCCGGGCCGACCTGCCCACCCGCACCGCCCAGCGCGTGGCAACTGAAACAGCTCAGCGTCTTGCGCCGGAAAATCGCTTCACCGCGCACCGCGTCGCCATGCTGTTGAACATCCGCAACCAACGCCTTCATATCGTCCGTCGACATCGATTTCTTGTCATCCGCATTCATTGCTGCGGCGATCTCACTCGGCTTTTTCCCGGCAACGTTCGGCGATGTCGAAGCAGCACCAGCTTGAGCCTGAAGAACCGATTTCAAATACGTCGTCAACTCCGGCTGATTCTGGCCCGACGCGTTGAAATAGCGCACCCCCGCGTCAGCATTCTCAACCGCGATCTTTCCAGCCGCGAGCGCCTTCGCTAATCCCGCTCCATCTTTCTTGCCAAACGCCGCGAAAATCTCAGCCGCTGCGTCACCCGAAATGGCCTGCCCCAGCAATGCCACCGCAGGTGCCATCGCCGCATTCGCATCCAGTCCCGCAAATCCTGCAACCGCCCGAGCGCGAATCGCCGCGCCCGTCTCGGCCTTCGTCAGATCAGCCAACGTCGCAACACTCTTACCGCCGCCGAGCGCGACCAGCGCGTCAATCGCGGCGAGTTTGTTTGCATCCGACGCCTTCGCGTCATGCGTCACAGCCGTGATTTCGTTGCGCAAATTTTCCATCTTCAACGCACCCGCTAAACGCAATGCAATCGGCGTCAACGCCGCATCGTTGCTCTCAATAAGTTTCTTGATCGACGCCAAATCGCCCGCCGGTTTCGCGTGGCGTTCACGCGCTGCGCGTTCGAGCGCCGACAATGCCTTCGCGCGCAATACGGTATCGGTGGACGCATCTTGCCATTTGAAGACTTCACCCAATTCAGCAGGCCCGCCCAATCCGGCCACAAGCGATAACACGTTCTCCTGATTTTCAGCCGCAATCTTTCCTTCCTTTAACAAGCGCAGCAACGTCGTGACGCCCGACTTCGACCCCGCCGCCTGCAACGCAAATGACAGCGCGCGCATGTTGCCATTAAAGGTGTACGTCCCGTTTTCGACCGCAGACAACCAATGCGCCTTCAAGCCATTGACCGCGTGATACAACGCGAAATCAATGTTCGCATCGACCGGTTTGTCGAGCGCGCGCAATGCGATTTCGAGCGAGCGCGAGTCCGGAACATTTTCAAGCGCTGTAATCGCTTCAAGGCGCACGCGCGGACTTTCATCCTGAACGCCTTTGGCGAGCAAGTCAAACGCGTCGGGAAGCTGTGCATACCAATCGCGCAACACACGGAACGACGCCGCGCGGACATGCGGTTCCGCAGACGCCAACGTCGCACGAAGCAACTCAGCTTCCACAGAGTCAAACGCCTGATAAAGCCACAATCCTTCGAGCCGGTTGTGTTCGAATTTCGCGTCATTTTTATCGAGCTCTTTGACCCACGCGGCCAGACCCGGAAGAACGTCCTTCGCACCCTTTTCAATCAACACACGTCGAGCCTGTGCACGCGTGTAATCTTCAGGCGCTTTAAATTGTTCGAGCAAATCCGCGACACTTGCGCCTGCCAATTTCGGACGCTCCACCAGCGGTCGGCCCTTCGCAGTCATGCGCCAGATGCGACCGTGCGTATGATCGCGACGCGGATCGCGGAAATCGATTTCACCGTGTTGAATAATCGGGTTGAACCAATCAGCGATGTACAACGCACCGTCCGGCCCCATCTTCACATCGATCGGGCGAAACGACCGGTCAGGCGAGTTTCCGCTGCCTTTCATGTTCTTCAAATGAACGACATCCTGCTGCAACTTCGCCGTGAAACCCGAACCTTCTTCAGTCAATTTGAAACGCACTATCCGGCTCGCGCGGAAATCATTCGTGATCACGTCGCCCTGCCAATCGTCCGGGAAATGGCGACCACTGATGATTTCAGCACCTGCAAATTTCGGGCTGCCCGGCGTCATCCCGTGCAGAATTTTCTGTGCTCCCGGAACGGCGCAAAACGTCGCGCCATGGAAGAAAAAATTCACGCCTTCGCCACCGGCTCCATCGGTCCCAAGCGATTCGCCCCACTTCGTAAAACAATGCCCCCAATGATTCACGAGTCCCTGCGTGAACACTTCGAGCTGCAAACTATTCGGATTCAAACGCCACGTTCCACCCGCATTCAAACGCTTCACCCCAAACGGCGTTTCGACGTGGCTGTGAATGTAAATCGATTGATTCATGAACAAGCGCCCGTCCATGCCCCAGCGGAACGTGTGCAAAATATGGTGCGTGTCTTCAGTGCCGAAACCATCCAGCACGACGCGCTTCAAGTCCGCCTTCCCGTCGTTGTTCGTGTCTTTGAAATGCAGCAGTTGTGTGCTGTTCGCAACATACGCTCCGCCATCGCCGGGAGCGACCGTCGTGGGGATGAAGAGATGATCGGCGAAGACGGTGACTTTGTCGGCCTTGCCCGTGCCGGTGGTGTCTTCGAGGATCAAGATCTTGTCATTGGGCACTTCGCCCGGCTTGACTTGAGGATACGTCTCAGACGACGCCACCCATAGGCGCCCTTTGGAATCGAAATTCATGCCGATCGGTTTGGCCATCAGTGGATCGGACGCGTACAAATTAATCTCGAACCCTTCAGGCACTTCAAACAACTTGCGCTCGTCCTCCGGATCCAACGGCGCCTCGCCCGCGCGAACAGCGGAGACAGCGAAAACGGACAGAAGGAGTGTTGTCAAGAGCAGTCGGAGCATTGTCATGTTTCGTAAACCTTTAGTGAACAGCGAAGAGATTTTTAACCGCGAATTGACGCGAATTTTCGCGAAAACAGCAAATGCATTTGAGCTTTCATATCGTTACGTTCTCACTCATTTCAAATTCAAATGAATAGTTTCTTGTCGTTATCTTGGCCGTTGCTGTTTTCGCGTAAATTCGCGTCAATTCGCGGTTCTCAAGCCGTTAGCCGTTAAAGCCCCAACGCTTTCGCGGCTTCTTCAGCGGCCTTGGCGATCTCGGCTTCTTTGCCGGTGATGAACGGATCGAACTCGGGAATTTCTTTCGCGTTTCGTCCTTGTTCGTGTTTGCGGAAGAGGAACAGATACGTCTCGTTTTGCGGGCGCCATTTGTTGAAGAATTGGATGTTCTTTTCGGCGATCAAGGCGCGCGTCTTTTCGAGTGGTGCTTCGTCGGGAGAAGGTGCGGCTGGAATGATCGAATCATAGTCACTGCCCTGCGGGAACTTCCCGACTGTTGCTTTCAATCCCAACGAATTCTCGATGACACTCGCGAAGAATTTGTAGCCTTCAGCGCTCAAATGCAATCCATCAATTGTGAGCTTGCCTTGCTTCATGATTGATTCTCCCGCACCAAACGATGCGAATGCATTCACGAATCGGCCACCGCGCTTTTCGGCGATTTTCTGAATGGCCCCGGTATACAGCTTCACGTTTTCGTTCTGCTTTCCATTCTTGGCGAGCGGTGTGGTTTCGTCGCTTTGGAACGCAATCGGCGAGACCAACACGAAGCGCGGAACGTCGCGCGGTTTCGACGGTACAGGCTTTGCAACATCCTTCGGATCGCGGCGGTTCGTGGATTGCGCGGGAGCAGCGGCGACGTGTTCGGCGTCCTTCGCCGGGTTCAGCACGTTGTCGAGCAGCGCGTTGTAGCCGTCTTCAAATTTCGCGAGACCCGCTGCGCCGGCGAACGATTCGTTCATCCCATAAAAGAGGAAGACCACCGTCGGCCGCGTTTCGTTGACGATCTTGACCAGCGAGTTGTAACCGTCTTTTTGCTGACCGAAGACCGCGCGCGATTCGCCCCAGACCGTGTCGCCGCTCCATCCGGCGTTGCGGAATGTGATGCCTTTGCCGTGGTAGCGGATAGACAGCATCGTCTCCAAATAATTGTAGCCAATATCGCGCTCGACGATGCCGTCGCCGAGGAACAACACGCGGTCATTTTCTTTAAGTTCAAACGGCGCAGGATCAGCGGCCAGCGCGCAGGTTGCGGCGATTGCGAGAGTCGTGAAGAGTGTTTTAATCATGGTTTCGAAGATTACACCAATTCCCAACACAACGTAACGAATTTTCCCAACGAATTGGGTGTACACGATGTAGGGCTGGCTTCTAGCTCGTCAGATTTTCGTCCCCGACTCGAAAGGCTATTACGTGAATCGACTTCTTGTGCTCGCTTTCGCCATCTCATTAAGCGCCTCCGTCTGGACCGTCGAATTCGTCGTCGCTCCCAGCGGCAACGACGCCAATCCCGGCACCCTCGCCCAGACGTTCGCAACATTGCCCCGGGCCCAACAAGCCGCGCGCAAATCCGCGACGAAAGAACCCGTCACAATTTTTTTACGCGAAGGCACTTACGCGCTCGCTGAAACGATGATCCTCACCGCTGAAGATTCCGGAACGCAAGCCGCTCCCGTCTCATATCAAGCGTATCAAAAAGAAGTCGCGATCATCAGCGGCGGAGTGCGGCTCACGGACCTGAAATGGGTGCCGTATCAAAACGGAATCATGCAGGCGAAAGTCCCTGCCGGGTTCACGACCGATCAACTCTTCGTTAATGGCGAACTTCAACCGATGGCGCGCTATCCGAATTTCGATCCCAACGAGCGCCACTTCAACGGCTTCGCAGCCGACGCCTTTAGTCCGGAACGCGCAGCGAAATGGAGCGACCCGACGGGCGGATTTATTCATGCACTACACAATGCCGCGTGGGGCGGGATGCATTACACGATCACGGGAAAAAGCGCGGACAACAAGATCACGTACGAAGGCGGCTGGCAGAATAACCGCCCCGCTGGAATGCACCGCGATCACCGCTTCGTTGAAAACATTTTCGAAGAACTCGACGCGCCCGGCGAATGGTTTCTGAATTCAAAGACCCACTCGCTCTGCTACTATCCCACCGCCGGCCTCGATCTCGCCAAAGCATCCTTCGATGCTGTGCGCTTGAAACACATCATCGAATGCCGGGGTACCGAGCAAGCGCCGGTGAAATTCGTGAGCTTCAAAGGACTCACGTTCCGTCACGCGCTGCGCACCTTTATGGAGAACAAAGAGCCGCTTGTGCGCAGCGATTGGACGACGTATCGCGGCGGAGCGGTCGTCTTCGCCGGGACGGAAGATTGCGCATTCGAAAACTGTTTCGTCGATCAAGTCGGCGGGAACGCTGTCTTCGTCAATAACTATAATCGCAGGCTTGTCGTGCGCGGGTGTCACATCGCGAAGGCTGGAGGAAATGGCGTCGCGTTCGTCGGCGACCGCGATGCCGCGCGAGTGCCGCGCGATTGGAAAGACAATTCGCAAAAGTTTGCAACGCTCGACCGCACGCCCGGACCCAAGACGAATAATTATCCCGCCGATTGCATCGTCGAAGAGTGTTTGATTTATCAAACCGGACGCGTTGAAAAACAAACCGCGCCGGTGCAGATCGAACTCGCGCAGAGCATCACGGTCCGCCATTGCTCGCTCTATGATGTTCCTCGCGCGGGCATCAATATCGGTGACGGATGCTGGGGCGGGCATGTGATCGAATTCTGCGACATCTTCGACACAATCAAAGAAACAGGCGACCACGGCTCGTTTAATTCCTGGGGCCGCGACCGGTTTTGGGGCCTCAACGGTTTGGACCTCAATAAAGATGAAACATGGGAAGCTAATAAGGGCATCCCGATGTTGGATGCGGTCAAGACGACCATTCTCCGCAACAACCGCTGGCGTTGCGATCATGGGTGGGACATTGATCTCGACGACGGTTCATCGAATTATGAAATCCGAAATAATCTGTGCTTGAACGGAGGTCTCAAGAACCGCGAAGGCTTCAACCGTGTCGTCGAAAATAACATCATGATCAACAACGGATTTCATCCTCACGTCTGGTACAAACACAGCGAAGATATCGTCCGCCGCAACATCATGTGTACAGATCATTATCTTCCAGCGGGTGGAATGCCCTCAACGCCCTGGGGCAAAGAGATGGATGACAACATTGTTCACTTTTCCGGCGCAACCGGCACACAACCGGCGGTAAAACTCGCGGAACAATCCAAGCGCGACGCCCGCTCGATCATCACCGATGTTCAATTCATCGATCCCGAAAAAGGAGACTTCCGCGTCAAAGACACGTCGCCCGCGTTGAAGCTCGGATTCGTCAATTTTCCGATGGATCAATTCGGTGTTCAAAAACCGGAACTCAAAGCCATCGCGCGGACGCCGGTCATACCGACACTCGGTAAAACGTCCGTTGCTGAACGCGGTGGGAGAAACAAGAAGTCGAAAGCAGGGGCGTCGTCACAAGCGCGTTCTGTGTTGCAGGCATCGGCCCGTGACATCGTTGGTTTGGGTGACCGTTCGGCTTACGGATTGCCTGATGAATCTGGTGTCTTGTTCATCAATGTGCCAGCTGAAAGTGCTGCCGCAAAAGCGGGCATTCAAAAAGATGACGTAATCATCGGCTGCAACGAACAGCCTGTGAAAACGGTCGGCGATTGGATCGCGCTGCGCGATAAAGCTGCCGGGAAGAAACTTGCGCTCTCGATTGTCCGTAAACAAAATCCCGTCGCGATTGAGATCACCGATTACGTCTACACGGTCACGGAATCCCAAGCGACGCCGGAGTTCAAACTTATACCGCTCGTTGCGCCCGGCGACGTCGTTCCTGTCAAAGCATTGACGAGTGAACCCTCTACGAGCAATGATCCGCTTGCCACGCTTTTGGATGGAAAACTGGCGAAAACCTACGGCCCTGTTTTTGGGAACGGGACTTTGGACGGACAGTACAAAATGGATTTCGGTGCCGCACAAAACATCGCGCAGGTCAATTCATTCACCTTCGTTCAAGGTGGTACGCGCGGACGACAGCATTTCATTTTGTTTGGAAGCAATGCCGCTGCGCCGGGCCACAAGTTCGACGATGCGTCTCAATTCACGCCGATCATTGAAGTCGATACGCTTGTCACGACGAAAGAGAATTTCGTTGCGACAAGCATCCGCCGATCGAATGGCCAGCCGATCGGAAGTTTCCGCTGGCTGGTGTGGGCGGTGGTTCCGATCAGCAGTAACGATGAGAATTCAACGTATCAGGAATTGCAGGTGATCCCGGCGAAGTGACCGAGGTCATCACGCGCGGACGATGAACGCGCTGTTTTCAATCGTGAGTTGCGGATTGAAATAGGGGTCGTCGGGGAAACGTCCGAGCCAGAGTTTTTCGAAGCGCTCGATTTCGCGTGGCTCGACACCTTTGGGTCGGCTCAACGATTCAAAGTGGAAGAGCTGCGCGTGGGGCGAATAGACCACGCGCAAGCCGCTCGCGACGAGCTTCATGCAATAATCCACGTCGTTGTAATTCAGTGGAAATTCTTCGTTCAATCCGCCCACCGATTCGTAATAATCCTTGCGCGTCATCAAACACGCGCCGGTCACGGCGATGAAATTTTTGTGCACTGCGTTCCCAAAAAAGTACCCCGGATCGCCGCCGGGAAAACAGTAGTACGGATGCCCTGGCTTCCCGCGCATCACGACCACTCCCGCGTGTTGCAAGCGTCCATCCGGAAAAATCAGTTTCGCTCCGACCGCTCCGACCCCGTCGCGCTGGGAGAATTCCAGCATCGATTCCAACCAGTCCGGCGTGATCACTTCCATGTCGTCGTTCATGAACAACAGATGCGATCCGGTCGCGTGTTTCGCGCCGAGATTGTTCACGCGCGACCAATTGAATCCCTCATCATACGTCACGCGCCGCACGCCCAACTTCGAATACCGTGCTTCCATTTCAGCAGGCATTTGGTTGCGGTCCATGACGATGACTTCAAATTCGCGCCACGTGCTCTTTTCAAAAATGCTCGCGACGCAACGGTCCAGATAATTCACTTCGACGCCGTCAATGATCTTCGCTTTGCACGTGCTGGGAATGATGATGCTGACCTTGGGTTTCCCAACAATCTCAAATCGTACACGATGAAATCCCGGAGCCGGGCCGTCTTCAACGCGTCCGCGCGCGCCGAGCCGTTCGATATGTTCCTGCAACGCGCGCTGAGCCGTGACGTGCGCCTTCGGTTTCGCGCTGCTTCCGGACGCTGTCGATGTCGGGAGCATTCGCCAGTGGTACAACACGTCCTGGATGTGAAGAACACGGTTCGTCTTTTCGATGATGCGCAGCACGAGATCGTAATCCTGTGCCGTATCCATCGAACTGCGGTACCCGCCAATCTCGCGAACGAGTGCTGTGCGATACGCGCTCAAGTGGCACGTGTACATGCAGGCGAGAAAATATTCGGGTGACCAATCGGGCTTGAAGAACGGCTCGACATGGCGCCCGGTCATATCGATCTTGTCTTCATCGCTGTAAATGAAATCCAGCGTCGGATCTTTTACGAGCGCCTTCGCAACTTCAAACAGAGCGTGTTCGGTCAGCTCGTCATCGTTGTCCAATGTCGCGATAAATTCACCGGTCACGAGTTCCAACGCTGAATTACTCGCCGCCGAAATGTGTCCGTTCTTCGGACGGTATACGACTTTGATTCGCGCATCTTTCTTCGTGTATTCGTCCAAGACAGTCCGAATGTGCGGAGCCGACGAACAGTCATCGGCGATGCATAATTCCCAGCGCGGATAAATCTGATTCAAGACCGAATCGACGGCTTTGCGCAGATACGTTTCCGGGACGTTGTACACCGGCATGATCAGCGAAATCGTTGGCGGATTTGACCAACCAGCCATGGTCTCGCGCATCGCATTGCGTCGCTCCGGTGTGATCTGATTGCGCACTCGCCATGCTTCATACGCGTTCTGCGGAATCGACGCGTCCGGCGGAAAAAGCTTCTGACGGAACTCGCTGAGATTGAAACTGAGCAGCAGCTTCACACCATACTTAAAGGAGCGCGAGAAGTTCCGCCGCGCGCGCATGTCTGCGAGCTTCCAGCGCAGCGCTTCAATCCACATGCGGATATCCGAAATCGGCTGCGCGTTGAATTTTAGTAATTTGAAATCCATCGGCACATCGGCGGGATCAAATCGCAACGCTCGGACGGGCTGCTTGATGTTTACATATTTGACCGTCTCACGCTTGCCTGACGCGTCCGACAAAAATACTGAATCTTTCTCCGTGAATCCGTCGCCTGTGTCGTAATAAAATTGGGCGAGCCCGCTGCGTTCGCTTTCAAGCTGCGCTCTCACGCGCACCCATCCGGGCGATAGCCGTTTCTCCGCTGTAAAAAACGGATCCCGTCCCAACGAGCGCCACGCGTTGCCGCTTATGTTTTCGACTTGTCCGCCTGATCGTAAGTCAGTTTCATTCGCCCCACCAAACGACCAGAATACGCGCCCCATCCGCACAAACGGTCGCAGCAGTGCATTTGTAAATTGATACGCTCCGCGCGCAAATCGGTACGGCAGCGGCAGTGACTGGATCGAGAAATCGAGAATCGAAAACCGTCCGCGCATCAGCACGTCGATTCGGATCGCAGAAACCTTGCTTGGAAAATCGATGCGCTTGGACGATCCCAATTCGCCGCAATCGTGATCGTATTCAAGGAAGGGAATTAGTTTGAATACGTGCGCTGAATGGGCGTCATTCAATGACATCGGGAAATCAGTGAAGGCTCGAATCGCCAGCTTCACTCGCGATTCGGCACTGATTATATGGAGGCGGAATTGGTAGGCCCCGGCTGGCATCGAAACCGGGAAAACGAAATGCGGTGTTTCGCCCGACGCGACCCATTCGCCGCGATTTCCGCCGGGAACAATTTCAGGCGACGGAACCAGCGCGCTTGCGTCGATTCGCTGAGGGACGATGCTGCTCGTGAAAGAAGGTGTTGATGCGACGGGTGACAAGTGATCCTCGAAAAATGAGCGATGTGTGATATACTAGCCGAAAACGCTCGATAAACAATGTAAGGCGATTGATTGGACTTTGATTTGCGCTGCAACGAATGGAACGTGGGTGCGTCTCAAATTGGGACGAAACGAGATTCGGAGTCGAAACGATGAAAACGATCAAAGGCATTATTCTGGCAGGCGGCACGGGCTCGCGCCTCTTTCCGCTGACGCGCGTCACCAACAAACATCTGCTGCCCGTCGGTCGCAAACCGATGATCATGCACTGCGTCGACAAATTGACCGAAGCCGGCATCAAAGAAATCATGGTCATCACGGGCCCCGAACACATGGGCGCGATCGTGACGCTGCTCGGCTCCGGAAAAGATTTCGGCTGTCATTTCACGTACCGCGTCCAGGACGAAGCCGGCGGCATCGCCCAAGCCCTGGGACTGTGCGAAGCGTTCGTTGGGACGGATCATTGCTGCGTGATCCTCGGCGACAACATTTTCACGGCTTCGTTGAAGCCGTACGCAGATCGGTTCAAGGCCGTTGATGCCGGTGCGATGCTCTTGTTAAAAGAGGTTCACGATCCGGGTCGATATGGTGTCGCAGAACTTTCCGCCGACAAAACGAAAGTCGTCGGGATCGAAGAGAAGCCCAAGAATCCGAAGACGGACTACGCGGTAACCGGCATGTATTTTTATGACTCGCCGGTCTTCAAATGCATCAAGACGCTGAAGCCCAGCGGTCGCGGCGAGCTGGAAATCACTGACGTCAACAATTATTACGTCCGCCAGGGCACTCTGCTGTGGGATGAATTGCCGGGCGATTGGACCGACGCCGGGACGTTCTCGTCGCTCTTAAAAGCAAACGAAATCATGGGGAAAGACGATTAGTTTCGGGTTTCGCGATAAAGAAATGGAATGACTATGAAGCTATTGGTAACAGGCTCAGCAGGATTTATCGGATCAAGTTTTGCGCGGCTGAGCGTGGCTCAGGGGCACGACGTGATCGTACTCGATTCGCTCACGTATGCAGGCAACCTCGCGAATTTGAATCCGATCAAAGACAGCCCGCGCTTTCAATTCGTAAAAGGCGACATCCGCGACGGCAAACTCACGCTCGAATTGCTGCACGCGCACAAGCCTGACGCGCTCGTCAATTTCGCGGCGGAAAGCCACGTGGACCGCTCGATCATGGACGCTTCGCCGTTCGTCTCAACCAACGTCGGCGGGACGCAAGTGCTATTGGATGCCGCTAAAAAATACGGTGCACCGATCCGTTTTTTGCAAGTTTCAACCGACGAAGTCTACGGCTCAGCCGACGACAAAAAACCGTTCACCGAACAGCATTATTTGAAGCCATCGAGTCCTTATGCGGCGAGTAAAACGAGCTCCGATTTGTTCGTGCTCGCGTTCCATCACACGCACAAAATGGACGCGCTAATCACGCGCTGCTCGAACAACTACGGCCCGTACCAATTCCCGGAAAAACTGATTCCGTTGTTCACGACGAATCTTTTCGAAGGCAAAAAGGTTCCGGTCTATGGCGACGGCATGCAGATCCGCGATTGGATTCATTGCGACGATCACAGCCGGGGCGTTTTGGCTGCGCTTGAAAAAGGGAAGAGCGGGGAGGTCTACAATCTTGGCGGTGGAAACGGGACGCCGAACATTGAGATCACCAAGCAGCTTTTGAAACTCACTGGGCGCGACGACTCCTTTATTCAATACGTCCAGGACCGTCCCGGCCACGACCGCGTGTATTTGATCGATCATTCAAAAGCGACGCGCGAACTCGGTTGGACGCCGCAGGTGTCGTTCGAGCAAGGCCTCGCCGACACCGTCGCATGGTTCCGCGAAAATCGCGCGTGGTGGGAGGCGATCAAATCCGGCGAATACCTGGCGTACTACGAAAAACAATACGGGAACGCATAGTCCGTTTCATCTCAATAGAATTGGAGAATTCATGCTCAGTAAAAAAGTGATTTTGATCGGCAAGGGACATCTCGGAAGCTACTTGAAAAACCTGTGGCAGATTCCCGACGAGTTGCATTGGGCGCGCGAAATGTCCGACTTGAATGTCGAGACGCTCAAGCGCCTGCAGCCTGATGTCGTGATCAACACGGCGGGCAAAACGGATCTGCGCTGGTGCGAAGACAACGCGAACGAATGTTTCCGGTGCAACGTCAGTGCGCCGATCAGCGTGTATCGCGCGGTGAAGGAAGCGTTCAACGGCAACATTCCATACATCCATCTCAGCAGTGGTTGTGTGTGGGACGGCCCGTATCGCCCGGACGGAAAACCGTTCCTGCCAAACGATCCGGCCACACCCGCGTGTTTTTATGCGTGGACAAAAGCGGCGTGCGACGCGCTGTTGATCTCGGAAGCCACCGCGCCAGTTATCGCGCTGCGCCCGCGCCAAGTGTATTCGCCGCTTGCCTCCGCGCGCAACACGCTGACGAAATTAAATTCCTATGCGAATTTGCTCGATACGCCAAATTCGATGACAAGCGCTGATACGATCGCGACGACCATTGAGCAACTGCTCGACATGTCGCACTACTCGCAATGGCCGTTCATCATGAACGTGTACGAGCGCGGCTTCTCGTCGCCGTTCGAAGTCGGCACATTCTTGGCCGAAGCAGGCACGCGCAATGCGCCTGGGAAATTGACCAAGAGCGAACTCGACACCTGGCACAAACCCAAGCGCGTCGATGCGGTCATTGAAGACAGTTATTTCGAAAAGACGTTCAATCCGCCGACCGTTCAAGACGAATTGAAACGCAACATCGCGCTGTATGCGACGGCGATTAAGAAATAGGTTTCGCGTGTCGGGTTTCGAGTTGTCTAACTCGAAACCCGAAACGAGAAACTCGAAACAGTCGTTAATCCACCCGATCCACTTCACGTCCGGCTTCGTGATGCGCGGCATGTTCGTACCACGTCGAAGGCTGATTGCGTTGTTCGATCAACTCGAGCGTTGCGCGGACGGGGCCGCCGTTTTGCAGCGGCATGTTGTCGAACGTCATGCGCTGGATCACACCGGATGATGCGTCGAAATAAATGTCGATGAATGCCGGGCCTCGAAAGTCAGGCGAGCGTTTGACGCCATGCAAATGGTGGCTGCGTTCGGTGCTCGATCCACTCAACGTTTCGGGCGCGAGAATGTCGAGTGTGTACGCTTCCTGAATGTGCTGCAAATTCGAGCGCATATCCGTGAACGGGACGCCGCGTTCGACGCCGGGAATGTCGCCGCGAAATCGCGCTTTGTTTTTGCTGAGCCGGACGGCACCATCACCGCGAATCGACCACGCATGAGTCCCATCGAAGCCCGCGATCAGCGCTTCACCGTTGTTGTATTTTCGAAACAAAACAAACCGGTCGCCACTGCCCACATGCAGCGTCGCGCCATTTATAGAAGGTAACGGCGCTCGATGCGGATCACGCGGGCCGGTGTCCCAGGGTTTAGGGACGCTTGAATCGTAGACAGCAGAAATGCGGTACGTCCGGTCACCAGACGTTTCGTTGGCTTGAATCAAACGCAAGCAAGCCGCCGACGCAGTCTCACCGCGCAAGACAAAATACGATGCCATTCCGGCGACGAGCAATATCACAGCCGCCCAACGCAGCGCTTGGTGACGCAGAAATTCCCAACGCGAAATGCGCTGAACTTTGGCGGCATCGGCTGCGTGAAACTGCCACGCCAGCATCGCGTGAATGTCCAGGCGTTCAAGATAGGCCGTGCGAAACGCGTCGTCGCGGGTCATTAAGTTGTTGATCTTCGCGGCGTCTTCGGTGGACGGATCACCATCGATCAAGATGGCAAGCAGTCGCTCGTTTTCGTTCGGATTCAAGTCGCGTTCAGTTGTTTTCATGCGTGTTCTCCCGCCGCAAGTCGCCGTTGAGTGCATTCAAGCAAGGCCTCGCGGATGCGGTAAAGCGTCTGTGAAATCGACGCGGTCGGACGTTTTAGTTCCTTCGCGAGCGCGTCGACCGAGCCACCTTTTGCGTAGCGTTTCTTGAGCATCTCCCGCTGATTCGCAGGCAGTTTCTCCAGGCATAACGCGAGTGCGCGCTGCCGCTCCAAAAACGTTTCACCGCGCTCAGCCGTATGCTCGGAGAGACACGAAATTGCCGCGTCATCAAACACATGTTTATCGCGCGCACGGTCGCGCCGGTCAGCGAGCACTTCGAAATAACAGACCTTCAACGCCCACGGAATGAAGTCGATTTTCTGCGTGGCAAACTCGTCCAATTTTTCGAGCATGACGACATTGGCTTTTTGCAATACCTCATGCGCGCGATCAGGATTTCGGATCAGCGTGATGACGTACGCAAACAAACGCGGTTGAGCTGCGACGAGCGATTGTGTGAATTGCTGGGATGATGGGTCCATGGACATGATCGAATGAGCGTCCTACTTCCCGCCCTTTTTCCCCTTCTTCGGCTCCGGTGCCTTGTTCGGATCGTAGTCTGGATTCTTCGTTGCCATCTGCGCGTTGATCTCTTTCAAATACGCATCCATTTTCTTTTCCAATTCAGCGGCCTTCGACGCTTGTTCTTGGGCGAGGTCGTGCTTCTCGCTGTAGTCTTTTGACAGATCGAACATGCGCACAGCGCCGGTTTCGTAAACTTTGAAAAGCTTCAAATCTCCAGAAATCATGACCGTCGCCGGGCCGTCGTTTTCGTGGTCGTAGTGCGGGAAATGGAAATACATCTCGGGGCGCGAGCGTTTCACGTCGCCGGTTCCGGTCGCGAGAATTGATGCGAAGCTGCCTCCTTCGATTCCCTTCGGCAATGGACCAGGCAGATGCGCGAGTTCGGCAATCGTCGGAAGCAGGTCGAAGTGCGCAACGCGAGCGTGACTGCATGCTCCGGCTTTGACGCCGGGGCCGCGCATCAAGAACGGAACCCGCAGTCCCCCTTCCCACAAATTGCCTTTGCCACTGGTCAGCGGCGCATTCTGGTTGCGCCCCTGCCCGCCGTGATCCGCTGAGTAAAACACATACGTCGTCCCGGCGAGTCCGAGGTCGTCAATCTTCTTCAGCAGCATTCCGATGGTCACATCCATGTCGTCGAGCACTGCTGCTTCTGCGACTGAAAGATGCTTCAAATTCGCGGCGCTGTCTTCGGTCAAGCCAGCTTTTTTCATGTAAACAGCGAGCGTCTCTTTGCGCGCCCCTTCCGGACCGCGCGCGGCGTACTGCGAGATTTGGAGGAAGAACGGCTTTTTGGCAGCAGCCTGTTTGGTCATGAACGCCATGCCTTTTTCAGCGTTGCCGAATGCTTCTTTCGGGTTCGGACTGTTCACGTTTTC
>Ga0194061_1000559_pt1 | contig 22526 bp, 22 predicted proteins | sample SepL2221m_MetaG_FD_163423 | JGI IMG/M metagenome (GOLD analysis project Ga0194061, IMG submission 163423) | Anoxic zone freshwater microbial communities from boreal shield lake in IISD Experimental Lakes Area, Ontario, Canada - Sep2016-L224-21m | ecosystem: Environmental > Aquatic > Freshwater >... | reverse complement strand
TAAATAAATACAAAATACAAAAAAATAAGCCACTTTTGGCCGCAATACTAGTGATGGCTAGCATTGTTACCATATCGGCCATTTCAGTAGATAATGCATATGCTCGTGGCATACCTCACCAATTATTTACCACTACTCAATCTAATACTAATTCTTGCCAACCTTCAAATCCCAGCGGTGCACCAAAGTGCTGTGGTGAAGGCGGAAATGCCGTTGAAACTTCTATAGATCTTGGCTGTACTGGCAAGGGTAATCCAATACTAGATATGTTATTTGCTGCAATAAGATTCTTATCAGCGGGAGTAGGAGTTGTGGTTGTCTTCTCGACCATTCTCGCAGGTATTCAATACACCACATCCAGAGACAATCCAGAATCTACGCAAAAAGCTAAAGGAAGATTGGTCTCCAACGTCATAGCTTTGGTCGTTTTTGTATTTGCGTTTTCGCTTCTAAACTTCCTAATCCCAGGAGGGTTCTTTAACGGATGATAGCTCACATATTTAACATTTTTGCATCAGACTGCGCTTTCAAAGGAGGAGCGTTTCTAACTCTGCCCCATTGGTATCAATATTTAGATGGAAGTTCCGCAGGCGGTGCTTGCGTGCCGGTAATACATAAGCTTACTGATATATGGCTAATTTTACTTGCGGTAATAGACATGCTTCTTCAGCTGGTAGCATTCATAGCAATTATTATTGTTATTTATGGGGGTGTACAGCTTCTAAGCAGTCAGGGACAACCAGATAAGGTTGCTAGGGCTAGGACAACTATCATAAACGCCCTTGTGGGAGTTGCTATTTCCATCAGCGCCGCCGGAATGATTGCATTCTTAGTGGGGCAGCTATGATTAGTTTGCTCAGGCAATTTGCAGCTAATAGTAGCAGGGTTAATATTCCTGGAAATCAGTGCAGTGGAACCTGTAGCGACACTGGACTGCCCGGAAGTGCAGTTACAAACGGGACTATCTCTAATCTCCTTCAAATTGCTTTTGGTATTATCGGTGCCGTCGCAGTACTTTATATTGTTATAGCTGCACTTCAATTAATTACATCAGGAGGCAACCCTGAATCTGCTAAGAAGGCCAGAGAAACTATAATATACGCTGTCATTGGTTTAATTGTCGCAGTTAGTGCCGAAGCAATCGTAACCTTCTTTTTAAATAACCTATAGATATGAAAAAAATACTCACATCACTACTGCTACTAATCACAATAATAAGCTTTTCTCAGAGTGTTTTTGCAGCAAGCTATAGTGGCCTGAAAGATACGTGTAATAGCGCGACTTATCAGCGTGGCAGTAAGCCAAGCGTATGTAAGGACGCCAATGCCTCGTCTTCAAATCCAGCCTATGGAATATTCAAATCGGTACTCAATATACTTTCCTATGCAGTCGGAGCTATATCTGTGATTGTTATAATCATAGCTGGTCTAAGGTTAGTTTTGTCTGGAGGCGATCCACAAACACTGACTTCGGCTAGGAATGCCATAATATATGCCGCCATTGGAATAGTGGTGTTTGCTCTTTCCCAGTCTATAGTGGTGTTTGCTCTAAAAAATGTTTAATGAAGGGATAATATGAATAAAAAGATAAAGATAAAACAAATATTTGCGACTACTCTTGTAATGTTGTTAATTATTGGGGGTATTTTTGGTTCCTCTGTGTTTGCTTATAGCGGCAGTTCAAACGAGAATAATTCCTCTGTTTTATTTGCTGCTGCACCTCCAGCTGGCAACTCTGCATTTTCGGGCTCAAAGGATTCGGTTTGTAACGGTGTGGGCCTTGGAGGAAATGCATGTTCGTCAGACTCAAATGGATCAAGCAGTATAAATAAGATAATAACTAACGTTCTAAACATACTTTCCTATATTGTGGGAATTGCTGCAGTATTTGTGCTAATTATAAGCGGAATTAGGATGATTGCTTCCGGAGGAGACTCGAATTCATTTAATAGCGCAAAAAATGGAATCTTATACGCAATTATTGGCCTGGTGATTGTAGCTACTTCACAGATAATTGTCCAATATGTATTAAAAAATGCAACTAGTTAAAAGCTATTGTTTAAATAAATTTTTTATTGTTATATAATGCTAGTAAGAAATTTTAAGTAATCGAAAGGTAATATAAATGTTTAAAAAATTAAAAAAGAACGTATACATGTTGTCAGCAGCTATTGCGCTACTGATGCCGCTTGGCTTTGGCGTAGCAACAACATATGCAGCAAGTGGTGGAGCTTTTGATGTCCGAAACAGCTTACAAAACCAGGGTTGTGCAGGATCACAGGCTCAGGTTGGCGGTAGTTCTGGTGCCTGTACAGGAAACCAGGCCGCAGATAGCTTAAGCACACTTGTAAAAAATATTCTTAATGTTTTTTCATGGGTTGTGGGAATAGTCGCAGTAATTATGATTATTATTGCAGGATTCAGGTATATCGTGTCTGGCGGTGAATCTGGCGGCGTAACTGGAGCTAAGAACGCAATTTTATTCGCAATAGTCGGTATTGTTATCGTAGCTATTGCACAGATTATCGTGCAGTTCGTTCTTACCAAGGCAACCGCAACCTCAGTTGGCCAATAAATAATAACTAGATTAATTTAAAAGAGCTCATTTTCATGAGCTCTTTTTTGGTAGACACTTTTTATCTATAAGATCTGAATCTTCTTAACAGTATCTTGTTTGATTTTATCAAAGCTAATTGTAAGGACTCCGTCCTTAAGCTGTGCCTGAATATCATCTTCCTTTACGGGAACAGGAAGCGCTAGGCTTCTTGAGAATTCACCCCAGTAACATTCTTGGACGAAGTAGTTTTCAACATCATCCTCGTTACCAGCAGAAAGAGTTCCTCTAATACTTAGAGTATTATCTGAAATACTAACATCAAGATCGCTCTTGTTTACGCCAGCAGTTCTTGCCTTTACGACTAATTTTTCACGGGTCTCATAGACGTCTACTGCCAGTTGTCCTGGTAATGCGTCTTCTTCGTCCCATTCTTCATTGATAGCTTCTGGTGCCCCACTAGGTTGAGTTTCTGCCGATGAATCATCGTCGCCTAAAAATGCTGCAGTTAGCTCGTCCTCTTCCATCAAAAGGTCATCGTCGCGTTTATTTCGCGCCATATTGTTACCCTCCATTGATTAATCTTTTTTCGGCTATACTATTTTTTGTATTAACTATCAGTATAGTCACATTGCATTCTTCTTGCAAGAAGCCAGGCTTAGATTTACAACACAATAATTACAACAACTCCCATTTTATAATTTTATAGATGAAAAATTTAAATTTCTTGATATAATCAATCTGTATTGGAAGGGTCGCATAGCGGTCGAGTGCACCTGTCTTGAAAACAGGAGTACCGGAAACGGTACCGTGGGTTCGAATCCCACCCCTTCCGCCAATAGACCGCGGAGAGATACCCAAGTGGCTGAAGGGGACGGTTTGCTAAATCGTTAGGGGGGCGAAAGTTCCCGCGAGGGTTCGAATCCCTCTCTCTCCGCCACAATACTTTTTAGAATGTTTAAAATCGTAAAAAATATTAAATTTAATAGATATAGCGAGCATCAATCGTTTATACCTAAAAAAGAAATTCCACTAGCCCTTATTATGACTATAGGGCTAATTTTATTTAGCATACTAATATGCCTAACTACTTGTCGATATATGATCCTGAACTCAACTGACCATGCAAGATATTTGCTAGAGCCCAATAACAAGCTCAGTGGCTTTGCCAACTGGGATGGTGTTAGATATCTATTTATTGCTCAGCATGGCTATAACGAAAGTTTCGTGACCGGATTTTTTCCGCTATACCCAATATTAATCTCTATAATTACGAAAATCACTGGATCATATTTCTTTAGTGGTATTCTAATATCCTGGACATCATTGTTTGGAGTAGTTTACTTTTACATTAAGATAGTTAAAAAATTATTTAAAAAAATTACTCCTCAGGAGTCAATTAGAGCGGTCTTATATTTTCTGTTGTTCCCTTCGGCAATCTATCTTTTGTTTATTTATACCGAAAGTCTATTTGCTTTGCTTGCCCTGTCGTCAATTTACTTTGCGCTAGATAAAAAATATCTTAAGTCTTCGCTATTGGTCGCTCTAGCAACTGCAACACACATAAGGGGCGCTTTTTTGGTTATATTAATCGGATCCATACTTTTAGAGCAAAAAGTTAAAATATGGAAAATTATATTGTCTATGGCAATTGGCTCAATTGGACTGATTACTTACATGGGGTATTTATACAATAATTTTGGCAGCCCAATTGAATTTCTTAAAGCCCAAGAAGTTCATGGCTGGCTTCATCAAAGCATCTTCAGCCAAATTTGGGCCATCAATACTGTTGAATGGTTCATGATAGTGGGCCTTATTTGTTCGATTATTTATTGGTGGAAGAGGCGAAGAAGTTTTTCTCTCTACTCTGCCTTATTTTTGCTCATACCTTTAATAGGTGGCCAATTTGGCGGATTCCCAAGATATGCATTAATGGCCTTCCCTATCCAGCTTATGATTTTTAGCTACACAAGAAATAAAAAAATTCTAGCTTGGATAATAGTTGGAATATTTGCTTTTCTTTGGGCTTGGTTTCTAATATTGTTCACTGCCGGATACGTAGTTAGCTAGCCTTACAGATAGAATTCAGGTTTTAAGGTATAATATATCTAATGAAGCTTGTAATAATGATTCCCTGTTTGAACGAGGAGACCACCCTACCTTTGGTTATTAGTAAAATTCCTAGAAAAATTAAGGGCGTTGAAAGTATAGTCACCCTTATTATTGACGATGGCTCTACCGATAAAACCGTAGAAGTGGCGAAGAATCTGGGAATTACAGAATTTATTTACCATGCAAAAAATAGAGGCTTAGCTCACTCTTTAAGGGATGGCATACAAAGATCACTTGAATTGGGCGCCGATATTCTAGTGCTAACGGACGGAGACAACCAGTATCCTCAAGAAAAAATTCCCGAACTAATTAAGCCAATATTAGATGGTCGAGCCGATACGGTTATAGGCGATAGAGGTGTTAATACGATTGATCACTTTAGTCCCATGAAGAAGTTTCTGCAGAAATTTGGGACTGGAGTTGTTAATTCACTAGCCGGCACCAATATTCCAGACAGCACAAGTGGATTTAGAGCCTACACAAAAGAAGCGGCTATTAAGTTTAATCTTATAGGTAGGTTTAATTTTGCTGCTGAGACTACTATTCAGGCATCACATAAAAAGCTAGCAATTGTAAGCATTCCAATAAAAACAAACCCTAAAACCCGCGAATCAAGACTTTTTAAATCATCATGGGAGCATGTTAGAAAAAGCGCAGTAGCTATGCTTAATAGCTTCACTATGTATAGGCCTCTAACTGTTTTTATGACAGTTGCTGGACTATTGTTTATCGGGGGTATGATTCCCTTCGGGCACTACCTTTATTTGGTATTAACCACAAAAAATGCCTACGGGGCTCACCACATACAGTCGCTAATAATAGGCGCTGTATTAATTAATGCTTCATTCACTACTTTTGCGCTAGGAATTATTGCAAACCTTACTAGAATAAACCGTTCTTTAATTGAAGATGTTTTAGAAGTACAAAAAAGAGAGATATTTAAATAGAACTTGCTAATATATATCTATGGAAACAAAAAAACATATCAAAAAGAATACTCCTAGTATTAGCGGTGATGTTTTTGAATGGAAAGCTCCTGAATTTGTTTATAGTAAGAAAACAACAAAATGGTATGCCTACCTAGTTCTGATAACCTTAGTCTTAATAGTTCTATATAGGCTCATATCCAAAGACATAGTAACTCCAATTCTCATCATCCTAATGTCCTTTATCTTTGGATATTGTGGAACCAAGAAACCGCAAACAATAAAATATTCTGTTGGGCCCGAGGGGATTAGCGTCGGGAATAAAAACTTTTCAATTGATTCCCTAAAATCATACTCAGTACAGGACTATAATAATTTGAGCGTAGTTATATTTGTGCCAGTAAAGAGGTTCGCTACTCTTATAACCCTATATTACAAACCTGAAGACGAGGACAAGGTTCTTGGATTTATCGAAACTGTAGTTCCCTTTGATGATCGAAAAGAAGACATTATAGATCGTTTCTCTCGCCACATTGGCTTTTAGTTTATTGCTCTGAATATAAAACTGATATACTTATGATTATAAAATAATCGCAGATTAATATTGTGAGCATCGATAACCAAAAACAAACAAACATAGGCAGATGGATGACTAGTCAACTTGCTGCTCATCCCGATTCAGATATGTCCGTAGAAAACAGCAAAAGATCCAGTCATAAAAGTAGCCGAGTTCCCCATTCTGTAATTTACGGCAAGAATCTGCATAAGACTGGCATAATTGCATCATTGGCATTAGTTTTTGTGGTTTTTATAATATATTTCTTTGCTGCTCCGTATTTTGTGAGGTCTAGCATAGGAAACACAATAATTACCGGTAAGAAAAATAGTGTCGAATATCAGAAAATTATAAGCTCTACGGTTAACTCATATGGATTAAAGGTAGAGTATGCAAATAACAAAATTACTAGCTATAAACTTAGTGATCTAGGGATAGTTCCAAACTATACTCTAACCGAAAATAATCTTAAAAATATATCCACAAATATTAAGAATAGACTGGAAGTATGGAGAATTAATAAAACAAACATAGTTTTTAAAGTCGACGGCGCCAAATTGAGCGCATTTAACTCGGCACACCTAACTCAGATTATTAATCCTCCAAAAAATGCCAACATAGCCCTCAGTAATGGCCAGGTAATACTTTCAGACAGTTCCGTGGGTAAAGAGTATGGATTTACCGGTGGAATAAATGCTGTTTTATCAAGCGCCAAATTACTGGATCAAAAACCAATTATACTGAGCGTAATATCTGTAAATCCACCTATTTCCACTGAGCAACTAACCCCCCAGAAAAGTATCTTAACCGCGATGCTTTCACAGTCGGCATCGATTAGTATAAACGGCGAAATAATTACTCCCTCGGCTAACGATATCGGCTCCTGGATAAATGTAGATGTTAATCCAAAAAACGGTAAAGTAAGTACGAGCGTAAACCAGGCCAATATTAACACTTATTTGGGAAGAATAGCCTATAAATACACCAAACCTACCAAAGATCAGCTAGTTCTGGCTGGTGCAGATGGCACAACTACTGTGATTCAGCCAGGACATGACGGAATAGGAATTTTGAACCAAGCTGCAGTTGCACAGTCTATTTCGGATCAAGTTCTTCAGGCTAAAGGAATATCGGCTACAATTTCTGTACACGTGACCCCTTATGGAACAATTACTACCGACACCTATCCTAAATGGATTGAAGTCAATGTCGTAACTAAAAAAATGTATGTCTATGAGAATTCTAATCTCGTGAATTCGTTCCTTGTCAGTGCCGGAAAGTCATCTACGCCTACCCCACTCGGTATGTACAAAATATTTTCAAAATATGCCGTACAGACAATGATCGGAGCTGACTATGTACAACCCAATGTGCCTTGGATTAATTACTTTAAAGCCGGTGGCTATGCAATTCATGGCAACTACTGGCGACCTTCGGATTGGTTCGGTAACATAAATAGCTCACATGGGTGTGTTGGTTTGCAGGTTAGTGACGCTGAGTGGGTATATAATTGGGCCCCAATAGGGACCCCAATTATAATTCACGAATAGTTTATTCCTAGGAATTAATTTTTCTAGCACCTGGTACTAGAATTGAATATAAGATAATTGTATCCAATATTAGGACGATAATTGACCAAATTGGATAAATTGGCAATGAAGTAATGCTGGCTAGCATACTTCCGACCAAGACCACGCTGGCGAAGAATCTACCCCAAATGTCACCATGCGCTAAGGAAACAGCTGCGGAAATAATTATTATTCCTGTTATTACGTTAATCCAACCCCATTTAGTATAGTTGAATAGCCAAACATCAGCTGAAGACTGAACAAACAATGTGTGTCTTCCTAAATCTGCTATACCCTCAATCACATGAAAGAATCCTGCGAAAAGCAATAAAAAGCTCGCAAAGCCTACCCATCCAGACCATCCGCTCACAGTATTAAGTTTAGTTGCCATAATTATTGCTCCTTTGTTAGTAGTTATATTCTAGACCCCAAATTCAATCCAAGCAAACTGACAGTTATTGGAAAAACCTCGACTATATTATATAGTATATAAATGAAAGAAATTCCTAGCACCGAAATTATCCATGAACTAAGAATTGGTGAATGTTTCGAAGGATACATCATTGGCATATCTCCACCCGTAAGCAAAAAAATACAAACCTCAATATCTAAGTTTATATTGAGAGCGATTGAAGATGAGCCAAATCAAGGTGTCGAGGATTCAGCAGTTTTTGGCGAAAGAAGATACCATCAGTGGCTACTAAAGGGAATTACTGGAAAATTAGCATTAAAGACTGCTCACCAGCTGAAATATAACAACGAGGTGGCTGACATAAAAATACTGCCCTCGGATTACAGAATTTATCGAGATAACCGCTACCCCCTATTTGATCAAGAATAGCTTATTGCAAAGAAGCTGTTAACCTTGCAATGTTATCTAGTAGTATTTTGCGCCTAGACCTCTTGCTCCAACTTTCCAAGCTAATTTGTTTGGAATTTTCTAAATAACTTCTGGACAGATTTTCAAGTTTTTCCGCAATATCTTTATTGTAAATAATTACGGTTATTTCTAGATCAAGTTCGAATGACCTTATGTCTAAATTGCTTGACCCGACAGTGACTATTTCACTATCGATTACTATAAACTTGGAATGTAGCAGAACTGGCTTGTTGTATGTAAAAATTTTAACCCCAGCTTTTAGGAGTATTTCGTAAAATGATCTTTGAGCATGCGCTACCAGCCATTGATCTTCAGCTTCGGAATTTATTAAAATTATTTCGACACCTCTTTTTGCTGCACTAGTTATCGCCAGTAGTAGCGAATCATCAGGGACAAAATAAGGATTAACTAAAATTACCCTTTCTTTTGATGCATGAATGAGCGAAGTAAATAATTTGAGGTTATTCTCATCTTCATAACCTGGACCGCTTGGCAATATTTGAGCAATAGTCTTGCCTGGAAATTTTATCTCTCTTTCTTGGTTTGTATACTTTTTGTAGTCGAGTAACTTGTTCGTCTCCGAAAACCAATCAGTTAGAAAAATAGCCCCCAGTTGCAAGACGGCTGGACCTTCTATTTTGACGACCAATTCATCGTAATATATGTCATCTTTACGGTGATAATTTCTCTGAACCAAATTCTGAGATCCCGAATAACCAACCTTTCCATCGATCACGACTATTTTTCGGTGATTTCTAAGATCTGGCCTAACATATCCCCTGCCCGGAAACTTTAATGGGAGCATTGGAACCGCTATTACTCCAGATGTATTCAATCTTTTCATCATTGAGCGGTAATTTGCATATTTTTTAGTCGAAAAGCTGTCAAAAAGTACTTTAACTTGAACTCCTCGATTTATTGCGGATTCTAAAGCTTGAAAAATCGGTTCAGTAGAACCATCCATAGCTATTATGAAATATTCTAGATGAACAAATTCTTTCGCAAGATTTATATCGGCAGTAATCGATTTAATTATAGAATCATAGTCATCGATTATTTGAATATTATTCCCGCCAAACGGAGGAAGATGGCTTAAGGATTCACTTAATTTAGCTATTTGTTCGAATTTTTCTGGAACATTCTTAATAATTTCGCCATCTTTCTGATGACCCTTCATTCCCAGAATAGTTTTCTCAATTACGTTATTTAGTGTTTTTTGGGCATCTCTTCTAGATTTAGGTAGCTTAGGATTGCCAAGTATTAAAAAAAGCAAAAAACCAAAAGGAGGAAAAAAGAATATCAAAAGTAACCATGCCATACCTGATGATGGTTTCCTATTTTTTGGAACAACATAAAGTGAAAGCAATCGAATTATCCATTCGCCTAGCAGCCACCAAGATCCTAAAAACTCTAAATTACTTAAAGATAATGCTGAATGCACAATTATATCCCCTATTTATTCGGTTTAGGCTCAAGAGGTAATTGTATATTATTTATCTATTATTATGAAGCTCAATAAGAGTTCTGGCTAAGACTATGCTCGCTGCAGAAGTGTTTCTTTGGAAATAGCCTATTGTCTCTGTAACCTCAGGATCATGATATGTTTCGCCTAGTGTGCTCGCAAAAGTAATCGCTGCCGCCTTAGTAGCAAACTTTAGTTTTGAAATATTTCTTCCATCGGATGATTCTGTTTTTGCCTTATTCCATGAGTAAGTCAATTTTTGAAATGAGTGTATTGGCTGAACTATCTTCAAACGATGTTCGAATTCCTCACCTGATTCATCTTTAAAACGAACAGTATCAGACTCTTTAGTAGGAGCAATATCACTAGCCATGAAAATCATGGCCTTGAATTTATCCATAGTATCATCGCTAAGGGCATTAAAATGCTCAATAGATAATCTGTCGACAATAACTGCTAGATTTCGAACCAATAATTCTGATGAGCTGTGAACATATATGTCAGGCTCGGAGGCAATTTCATCTCCAATCCTTACGTTTGCGTCCATTAGCTCTTGAACGTCGCTTTTATAAGTCCCATGCATAATAGTATTATATAATAATCATAGAGATAAGTAAATAGCTATTAGTGATTAAGATTTATAAAGGTCCAGTTCAAGGAATGGGAGTCCAAGTTTTTTTGGTATTTACTCGAATTTCTATTTTTAAGGATAATTATCTTAATATCATAAACCCAATAAACGGTTAAAAATATATGGTGCAGCATTATGGCTGAGGTTAGAACTATATTTCTATTGTTTCATAATTCTGAAGTGGTATAAAAGTAACACCAAACTTCTCCATTACTTCAGGCAGCTTAGCGTATATAGCACCTCGAGCTTCTTCATTCCAATGCCAGTCATGCAATGGAACAACGGTTTTTGGGCGGTCAGACATAGCTTCAATCATTTTCGTAAAGCCTACAACTGCGCCCCACGGACCACCATTGACGGCAGCGGCAAGTATTCGCGCTCCATTTGAGCTATTCAAAGTCTGGCAGTCGCCACTGACAAGTATCTCATCAAAAATAACATAGCTAGTGTGTAGTGGCTGGTTATCAAACCATGGTGAAAGATCAGCGTGTTTTGACTCGATAAATCTTATGTTTTGATCGTCACTGCTAGTCCGGCCGCTAATATTAATATCTTTTAAGCTATCTGCAGTTTCCTGAGTACCATACCACACTGCCCTCGGCGAGGCTTGTTTTACCGCATTGGCAAAATCAACACTGAAATGGTCAGGATGATTATGGGTCACCACGACCGCAGAAATTCCAGAAAGTTCAAAGTGTTTTACTTTTTCATCTTGCCAGCTGTACACCCCGGGATCAACAAGTATTTTTGTGCCGTCTTTCTCCACGAGTAAGCATGAATGGACTAATTTAGTTAATTTCATACTTTAATAATACCAAACAAAAAACACTTCTGTCGAAGTGCTTTAAGTATAAGCTATTTGGTGCACCCGACAGGATTTGAACCTACGACCTTCAGTACCGCAAACTGACGCTCTATCCAGCTGAGCTACGGGTGCGCTAAGAAGTAATGCTAGCATATTTCACCCTAGTTATCCAGAGTACTTCCCTGCTACAATGTCATATTAATGGAGAGGTGGCCGAGTGGTTGAAGGCGCTGCTCTCGAAAAGCAGTATATCGGAAACGGTATCGAGGGTTCGAATCCCTCCCTCTCCGCCAATTATATAAATATAAAAATACTATTTTTAGCTGATATAATGCTAATGTAATATTCAAAAATAAAAATTATGAGCAAAGAAGCAATTCCTCAACTATCAAGCGAATCCAAAGAACTTATTTCTTCATTGCCTCCCAATCTTCGAGCCACGTCGGAAGAAAGAATTTTGGCATTATCGCATACTGCCCTACATTCCAATGATATTTTAGTTGGTACCACGCCTATACCTCAAGAAAAGCTCTCTGAAGAACATTTGCCCCATATAGATAGAGTCACCGGTATCATGAAATCTTCTTCAGAAATTCTTGGAGTTGCATATGGTGAAATCGATGATGATGGCGCTAGCTTTGAAGACCTGGCAGACAAAGCAATAGAAATTGCTATCAGAAGTGCCAAGGAAGCCAAAGAAAGTCAAGATGATGAATCGAGCGTGGTTTTTCTGGAATCACTTTTAGCAATAACCACTCTCAAGGAAAAAACGAGTAATGAATACTCTAAAAAATTAGCTAGAGAAATAATATCTCAAGGCCTATCTACAGAACTTATTAAGGCTACACACAACTCTTTCGGGATTGTTGCGAATAATGATGGCAAGCTTACTCCGCTGAATTCGGTTGCGCAGACTAGCACAGATCTTTTAAGGGCAACTTCGCCCTTTGATTTCAATTATGATTTTTCTGAAATCGAAACTAAAGAGCCAGACACTGATCTTAGCAAGCTTGGCTGTGGAGACCTAACTGTTTTGGCTAGATTAGCCGACAAAAATCCGTCCTTAAGTCTTGTAAGTAAAGATGTCATGGTTTTAGCTGTTCGTAAAATGAAAATTGAACGAGAAGTTGATCTTGACGATTTTACGACAGCACTGATAGCTGCTGATGAAATTATTGGAAAAAGCGACGAACTAGAATCTTCATTGTCTTCACTTAGGGCTAGACGCAAATCAGGAAATGCGAATTATAGAAACAATGATCCAGACACTTTCAGATTAGATTCAGTATTATTTATTCTAGTCCAGCAAGGCCATGATTACCTTGCGAGAGGGCTATTATCATCATCGCCAAATGAAGCGGATAATTTCGAATCATATGTCAATTCGCATGGAATTAGCGATGAGTATACGACCGAAACATTGAGAAAAATCGCCGATATGAGAAACGAAAAAGAACTAGAACTGGTCGCTTCTATGAAAAATAATGCAGCAAACGATGAAACCATTGCATGGATCATAGGATCCGCCTACGATCCAGATTCAGCAGCGGGAATAAAGGCTAATTTTTGGGCTCAGCTAGAGAAAAATTCTTCATTACGCGAAGTATTGCTTTCGGACAGTAATAATTTGCTAGAAACTTCAGAAGCTTTGACCAAGATGAATGATTTAGGCTTAGAAAAATATAGTCATATTCTCATATCTATTGTCAATAATATAGGTGATGAAGAAATTCAAAATAAATTCCTAACTTCTTTTAAGGAAGCAGAAGCAATGCTATCCAAAATCAATGAAAACGGTGCCATTAACTCAAATATGGATAGTATATTAGGACGGCTTGCTTCCTTTGAGGATCCGGTTATGGCAATTCGAGCCGCCAAGGACTTATTTGGTGAAGATGAATATTTGAAAAATATATATAACCTACAGTCTCTTGTGCATCCAGACTATTTAGCATATGCAGAAATTATAGCCTTTAGCCAGAACAATATAGATGCCTTGATTAATGTCAGGAATTATATTTCAGAAACAGGTCTCGATCCAAGTTTTTTGAGTTTTACTGCAAAGACTATTTCAAAATCAGACGATCCCATTGCTCGTTCTAAAATTATCATCAGCTCACTTGAAATTGCGAAATCAGTCTTTCAAGAGGATCAAAACATTATTTACCAGATAATCGATAAAGAAAATCTATTTGAAATTAGTAAGGCACTATCGGAGATTAATGCTGCGATAATATCCACTAACGAGTCACTTAGACAAAGCCTAAATAGGAAGATCTTTGATTCGTTGGAGCCTGAAAAAACTGCACAATTAATGATTAAAACTCAGAATGAAATTATTGGACAGAACATAACTCTAGATGAGATGAAAGATAAAGATTTTTTTGATGCAATGATTGTTGTAGCTAATGCTGATGACCCCAAAGAAGTTGTAAAATTTTGCAGTAATTGGAAAGTAAAGAAAGAGGGTGAAGTTGCATATGGAAAATTTTGGAGTACTGCGGCAGAAGGTGGTTTAGAAAAACTCGACCCATTATTGCTTCCATCGCTTAAAGACTATCCCGAGTTGAGCGCACGCTTAAATGCAATTGGAATCTCTCCAGAATTAGCCGAAGATATATTCAATTCTTGGAATACTAAATCTGAACTAAATAGGTTGCTCTACAATGACGACAGAACTATCTCAGAAACGAAGCCCGAAGACATTCAGTACGCCCTACCAATGCAAGCAGAGAGATTAATACCACAAATAGAGGCACTAGAAAAACATATCTCCGAATATGGCTTTGAGGAAACAAAGAAAATTATCGACATTTTTGGCATATATCATTTTTCGAGATATCCAGACGGCATTCTTCACAAACAACTAAGACAATGGGAAAACTCAGAAGCTCCTATTAAGAACATCGTAGTTACGGCCAAGTCTGACTGGAATGGGGCTCTAGATAGCGCAGGGAAAACTTATGTGAATGGTATAGAGGAAGACGGACTTTTTTATTTTGAAGTAAATGATAAAATTCAGCTGGCTAAGGTTGCAGTAAGCGTTGGCAATAGAGAGCGTTCTATGGGTCGAAATCCAGAACAAGAAAGCCAATTAAAAAACTTTAAAATTAATGCTCATGCAAGCCCTAGCGGAATATTATTTGGGGTAAATGGGGAAAGGTTGAGTGTAGAGGATTATCTCGGAGAGCCTTTAAGTGGCTCGAAAGCCAATACCTATAAGAAGCACTTAGGGAGTAACTATAGAGTTATTCTAGAGGCTTGTTCGACTGCTGGTGAGGTTAAGGACGGCAAAAATATTGCTGAATCAATTAGTGATGGTCATGAAGTTAGAGTAGATGGAACTAGCGAATCAAGTTATGGCGCAATAATAATTGATCCTGATGGAAATGTTAGGTTTAATGGTGGTAAAGTTAGGGCTATTGTCTACGAATAAACCAAAACTTCATTACTCCCCTTTGTTTATTATTGATGTTAATATATCGATATGTCAGATTTCGTAATTTCACTCATGTTTTCAATAGGTGCTGGGGCTTGGATATATAACAAGGCCATGAAGAGTACAGGTAGCCAGGTTAAGCCGAGCCTTATGGTGTCGGGCAGTGCCGGACTTTTAATTTTCATCGTCCTCTTCTATTTGCTTTCGGCTATTTTGAAAAAATAAATCAAGCATTTCTTTATTTCTTTAATCCTAACTGGTAACATATGGCTATGGATGAGAAAGGGTTGGGCAAGCGCCTTCAAAAAGCGCGTCAAGATGCGGGTTTAACACAGCAGGAGCTATGCCAGAGATCAGGCTTGAGCTATTCTACGCTAGCAAAAATAGAGAGAGGAGCCATAAAGTCCCCTTCTATTTTTACTATTCAAAAAATAGCTGACACCATAGGAATTGATCTTGATGCCCTAGTGAGTGGCAATACTAGCCGGATTAGACAAAGAAAGAAGTCTAAATCAGGCGTTAGTTTTATTTACTTTGATGTTAACGGTTGCATAGTTCATTTCTTTAACAGGGCATTTACGGAACTAGCTCACTTAAGCGGTAAACCTTCGGATCTTATTGAATCTTTTTTCTGGCACTATAACGATCAAATTTGTAGAGGCGAATACTCCGTCGAGGACTTTAATAGAGAGCTTGCGAAGATGCTTGGCATAGATAGTGTTGACTGGAAAGAATATTACTTTAATGCAATTGAACCAATCAAAGATGCCTATGACTTAATACTTTGGGCTAGTGAGCACTATAAAGTCGGCTTATTAACAAATTCAATGCCAGGATTTTTAGAAGAACTGATGGAACGAGACATTGTCCCAAATATTAAGTATGATGCCATAATCGACTCCTCAAAGGCCGGACATATAAAGCCGGAACTGGAAATATTCAAGATTGCCGAAAAAGCTGCACTTTGTAAGGCTGAGGAAATTCTATCAATAGATGATTCAAGGGCTAATTTGATGGCAGCTGAAAAACTAGGTTGGCATGTATCTTGGTTCGATGACTATAACAGTGCAGAATCAGTTTCAAGAATCAGAAACTTACTAGAACCAACTAGCTCTTAAATTTAGTTAACTCACCTTCTAAAAGTTCGAGAGACTTATTGATGCTTACTAAGCTGTCCCGAGTCTCTTTTACTAGCTTTTCAGGAGCTTTTTCTATATATGCTCTGTTCTTTAATCGTCCTTCAAGGCCCGATTTTATTTTTTTGGATTCACTAATCTTAGACTTAAGGTCAGACAAATAGCCATTTAATACTTCCCTGCTAACTTCGAGTGAAGCAATAATATCTGTATTTGTTAATTGAATTTCTTCCTCGGAAGATTTAGCTAATATTTCACCAACTCTGGCTAGCTTCTTGATGAGTTCTTCAGATTCTTTGTTAATCTGAGCTGACTTCACGACGAGTTTTCTCTGGCTCAACTTCATTACGTTGCTTACGTTACGTATTTCAATAATTAGATCTTTTAAGGTTTCAAACTCCCTAGACTTACTTTTGTCGAAATCAATTATTGGGCTAATTTTCACACTGGCCAATATTTCAGGTTCTTTGGACGGCTTAAGTGACTGCCAAATAGCTTCAGTTACAAAAGGTGCGTATGGGTGAAGCAACTTGAGGCTTTGAACTAGCGTGTAGGCTAATATGGAGCCTTCTGACTGGCTTTTAGCAGCTTCCACGTACCAATCGGCTAAATCATCCCAAATGAAGTGGTAGAGCCTCTCATAGCCTTCAGCGAAACCATAATGATTCATATCTTTTGCTAAGTTTTTCTCAAGATCATTCAACTTTCCAATTATCCAGTGATCGGCCATCGATTTGGGTTCCGGATGTTTAGAATATAAATTAATTTTGTCCTGAGAAAACCGAGCAATATTCCATAATTTGTTACAAAAGTTTCTGGCATCTTCAACTTTTCTAGGGTCATAACCCCTGTTAACTCCAGGAACACGTCCTGAAATCATACCCATTCTTAGCGCGTCTGATCCATATTTTTCTACAACATCAATTGGGTTTATAACATTACCAAGGCTTTTGCTCATTTTGGCTCCGTCTTCAGCCATAACGTAACCATGAATGTAGACTTCCTTAAAAGGTATTTCACCGGTTTCGTATAATCCGAGCATAATCATGCGACTAACCCATGGAAATAAGATTTCTCCACCAGTGTCCATGAGGCTTAACGGGTAGTATTTTTTAAATGTATCGCTGTCAGGATAGTCTGTTGCAACGTAGGGCCAAGAGCTGCTCGAGAACCAGGTATCGAAAACATCAGGATCTCTTTTATAGGTTTTATTATCTACTTCAATGAGTTCCTGCTCTACTCGACTATCGAAAATCCAATCATCCGGGTTATTAACATTCTGGAAGGCTGGAATTGGTATTCCCCAAGAAATTTGACGACTTAGATTCCAGTCTCGTAATTGATTCAAGTAGTTTATTAGCTGAGTTTTCTTGGACTCAGGATAAAACTTTATTTTATTGTCTCTAAGAACCTCAACAGCTTTACTTGCGAGCGGCTTCATGTCTATGAACCACTGTTCCTTGAGTAGGGGCTGAATCGTGGTTTTGCATTTATAGCAGTGTCCAACACTGTGTTTGTAGTCCTCGGTCTTTATTAGATAGCCCTGCTCTTCTAAATCTTTGACTATTTTCTTTCTTGCATCAGTGACATCTAAGCCCCTGTAGCTCTCTGGCATTTCATGAGTTATCTTTCCCATGAAATCTATTACTGTAATCATTGCTAGAGAATGTCTTGAAGCGGCTTCAAAGTCGTTGGGATCATGGGCGGGAGTAATCTTCACGGCTCCAGTACCAAACTCTGGATCCACAAAGTCATCGGCAATAATTGGAACTTCTCTACCGGTAATTGGTAGAGTTACGGTTTTATCTATAAATTTTGCATATCTTTTGTCTTTTGGATTGACTGCAACTGCAGTATCCCCGAGCATTGTTTCCGGTCTAGTAGTGGCAACGACTATATTTTCATTAGTGCCATTTACAGGGTAATTTATGTACCAAAGATGACCTTGCTCTTCTTTGTATTCGACTTCAATATCTGCAAAGGCCGTACCGTGAAATGTACAGAAATTAACTAGTCTTTCACCCCTATAAATAAGACCATCATCCCACATTTTCTTGAATCTTTTGTAGGCTGAATCAACTACTTTTTTATCAAGAGAAAATACATGCTTTGACCAGTCGAAGCTAGCACCTAATTTCTTTAGCTGATTTTCGGTATTATTCTTATTTGCATTTACGTATTCAAAAATTAAGGAATAAAGCTCTTCCCTGCTGAAATCGAAGCGGCTTTTACCCTCTTTCTCAAGCTGTCTCTCAAAAACTACTTGAGTTTCGAATCCCGCATGATCGGCTCCCGGGACAAAGAGCACACTATCCCCTTTTAATCGACTATATCTCGCTGCAATATCTTGAATCGCGAGAGTGAACGCATGCCCAATATGTAGATTGCCATTGGCATTTGGTGGAGGAAAAACCATACTAAACGGCTTCCCTTCTTTAGAGGGCTCAAAAGCTTTATTTAGCTCCCATAAATCATAAATCTTGTTTTCGTATTCTTTTGGGTTATATGTTTTTGGTAGTTCCATGTAGCTTAAATAATAACATCAGAGATAATTTTTGACCACAACAGAGATAACTTCACGTGAAATTACATCGATAAATTAGGGCTTATCTGTAATTTATAGGGGTCAACAGGGGTGGATTTGAGCATGGCTTTATAGCATCCTAGAGTAGCTATCATGGCGCCATTATCTGTGCAAAGCTTAATATCGGGATACTGAAGCTTCGTGTGAAGCTTTTCTTCAAGCTGTCTCCTAAGCTCTAGATTAGCGGCAACTCCTCCAGCAACAACCACAGTCTTCGGGCTAAACTCATTTTCCGCAATAACCATTTTGTCGACTAGCGTTTCAATTGACGTTTTAAGGAAGCTAGCTGCAATATCTGCCTTTTGGGCTTCACTGAGCAGGGCAGAGAGCTCGAAGGAAGGGAAGTCGTAACTTTTGCCAACTTCAGCTTGAGCAAGCCTTAGAACGGCTGTTTTGAGACCAGAGAAACTAAAATCATATTTACCATCAAGCCTTGCTTTAGGAAGTTTGTATTTATTGGGATTGCCATTTTTAGCGGCTATCTCTATGTTGGGGCCGCCAGGGTAGGGGAGTCCTAATAGTTTTGCTACCTTATCAAAAGCTTCACCAACTGCATCATCTCCAGTTTGTCCCAAGAGTGTGTAATCGAAATGATTTCTAAAAATAACTATTTGTGAGTGTCCGCCAGAGACAATGAGCGCTAGCATGGGAAATTCAGGCTGATTTTCAGCTACCTTGATACTGTCTACCAGTGATTCAGTTATGAAATTAGCATAAACATGACCTTCTACATGGTTGATTGCATATAGGGGTAGTTGCTTGGCTATGGCTATAGTTTTAGCGGTCTCCACCCCAACCAAAAGGCTTCCACCAAGACCCGCACCATAAGTTACAGCAACGCCATCTAAATCTTTCCAATCCAGGCCTGATTCATGCATGCATTGATCAATAACAGGGATAATTGATTCGATATGACTTCTTGCGGCAATTTCAGGGACAATTCCTCCGTATTTTGCATGTTCATCCATACTGGTTGCGACCACATTACTAATGAGTTTGTAGCCGTCTTCAACAATAGCCGCAGCAGTTTCGTCACAACTTGTTTCAATTCCTAATATTTTCATTACGTTAAATAGTATACTTAGAGGCATGAGTTTTAGAAAATTTGTCAAAATGTTCATACCAACAGGGTTATTCAAAAAGATTGAACCATATGGTCATCTTGTTGAGGCTGTAATTTTCAATATTATTTATGGATTTCCAGCAAGAAAACTAAAAGTAATTGGCGTAACTGGCACTAATGGAAAAACAACGACAACATTTTTAATTCATAGGATGTTACATGAAGCAGGCTACAAGGTTGGCCTTAATACCACAGTGGCTTACGGAGCTGGAATGGATATCAAGTCTCAGATGCATCATATGACTAGTGTTCCAGTGCCAGAATTCATGAGACGACTTAGAGAGCTGAATAAAAGTGGTATCGAATATCTAGTACTAGAGACAACATCTCAAGCCATGGCTCAAAATAGAGTTTGGGGAGTGAAGTACTATATGGCCGTGATGACCAATATTACTCACGAACATTTGGATTACCACGGTACTTTTGAGAACTATAGATCTGCAAAAGTCTTAATGTTTGATTGGGCTAACAGAAACCAGTCTGGTTTAAGAGCAGGAATAATAAATGCCGATGATGAAAATTATAAATATTTTGAATCCGCAGTTGCTCATCCTCTGCTTTATGGGGAGAAAAATGGTGACCTTAAGGCTTCTCAAATAAAACTATCGTCGAGCGGAGTCAGCTACAAGGCTAAATTAAAAGATGTGGAGTATGACATCAAGTGTAATTTAAGCGGTATGTTCAATGTCTATAATTCATTAGCCGCAGTGGGCTGTGGAGTACTGCTTGGTCTGACTAGGCCTCAGATAGAGCAGGGAATTGCAGCTCTCGAAAGTGTTGAGGGTAGAATGACAACTGTTGATGAGGGTCAAAATTTTTCTGTAATCGTAGATTATGCCCACACACCCGATTCATTCGAGAAACTATTCAAAGAACTCCGACCAGTAGTTAAAGGCAAGTTAATTGTGCTTTTTGGTTCTGCGGGGCGTCGAGATGAAGCAAAAAGAGCAATTCAAGGTCAATTAGCTGGAAAATACGCTGACCAAATTGTCCTTACTGAAGAAGACGACAGAGATATTGACGGCAATGAAATACTAAAACAGATTGCTGGAGGAGCAGAAAAAGAAGGCAAGAAAACAGGGGACAGTGTTCACCTTATCCTTGATAGAACTGAAGCTATAAACTTTGCTCTTAAGCTTTCAAAGACTGAAGATGACTTAGTTCTATTGCTTGGTAAAGGGCATGAGAAAACTATAGAAAGAGCCGATGGCGAGCATCCCTGGAACGAGATAGAAGTTGCTCATCAAGAGCTTAAGAAAATATTAGGATCTTAATTCAAGAGTTAAGCACTTAACTCCACCACCACTTTTTTGGTATTCGCTTATCGGAACAGGGTATACGTTCATACCCATCTCTTTGTATTTAGCTATAAGACCGGTCGCTTTATCCGAAAGCACGATGTTTTTTCCATCGCTCATGGCGTTCAGGCCATATGCGAGCGTATCTTCATCGCTAGCCTCAATAACATTAGGAACAGTTTCACGTATTCTTCGAAGACTATCTTCAGTGAATGCCTTCGGCCACACCGACACAGCAGTTTCATTAACTATGGTTAGGCAAGTATCTAAGTGATAGAATCTGGCATCTGCAAGTTGAACTGGAACAAGTTTAATATTGAAAAACTCCTCAAGCTCTTTATGTGAAGCCTGGTCACTTCGCCACGGGTAGCCAGCAAAAAGAGTGTTATTCCAAAGAAGAGCATCGCCCTCACCCTCGAAATCATACTTAGGCTCAATAAAATCAGTATATCCATTATCTTCAAACCATTTTCTGAAAAGTTTTGTTTCAGGCTGACGATCTGGAGCCCTAAAAGTTGGTAGTGCGACTTTTCCTTTTATGACTAGTGCTCCATTGGCAGTAAAAACCATATCAGGTAGATTTTCTACTGGACTTATCAGCTGAACATCCCATCCAAGCTTATTTTTATAGACATCATATAGGGTGTCCCATTGTTTTTTTGCTTCATCAGATTGTACCTGATTTTGCTTACTCATCCATGGGTTAATTTCGTATTCTATGTCGAAGTAATCGGGTGAGCACATTAGTATTTTTTTAATCATTGAGGGATATTATATCAAATAAATTAGTCATTCAATTAGACTATTGACGACAACTTCTTATTCCAATATTATTAAATCTGATAGCTGGCACTCTAGGCACTAAAGTGCCAGCGAAAATACTAAATGAACGAGGAGTAAAAATTATGAAAACTAAAATCCAGCCCCTTGCAGATTATGTTGTAGCTCAAAATGAAGAACCTGCAACTAGAACATTAACCGGCATATACTTACCCGAGAATTCAGCTCAAAAATCTCAGGTTGCTAAGGTTCTTTCGATAGGAAAAGACGTCAAGAATGTTAAGGTTGGCGACAGGATAATTCATAAAGGATACTCATCAAGCGAAATTAAGATGTCGGGTGAAGAATTCCTTTTGGTTAAAGAAGAAGACATTATAGCTACTGTTAATTAATACTTGGGAGACTTAAATTATGGCAAAGAAAATTTTTTATGACGAAGATGCTAGAAGAAGAGTTCTAGCTGGTGCGCAAATATTATATGATGCAGTCAAAACTACTATGGGCCCTAAAGGGCGCAACGTGGTAATTAGTAAAAGCTACGGTAATCCAACAGTAACCCATGATGGTGTTACTGTTGCCAAAGGTGTCGATATTCCAGATGTAGATGATGATACTTTGGGTCAAAAAGTTGGCGCTGAATTGATAAAGCAGGCTGCAAGCAAGATGAATGATG
>Ga0194061_1000556_pt1 | contig 22624 bp, 16 predicted proteins | sample SepL2221m_MetaG_FD_163423 | JGI IMG/M metagenome (GOLD analysis project Ga0194061, IMG submission 163423) | Anoxic zone freshwater microbial communities from boreal shield lake in IISD Experimental Lakes Area, Ontario, Canada - Sep2016-L224-21m | ecosystem: Environmental > Aquatic > Freshwater >... | reverse complement strand
ATAAATTACTATCTAAAAAATTACCCCCATAAAATTGTATCCCAGGTTCTTGCGTAAAGACTTCTAATTTGATCCCAGATACTGTAGAATAAACAGTAGCAGCCAATTCCATATCGGAAACTGATTTTCTCTTTAATACAAAATTGTGGTCATAACCCTTGCCATTTTTAATTTGCTCTGACTTTGAATTTACACTATCCCCAATTGCTGTTGGTTTTCTAAAATCAAAAGCAGTACCTGCAACATCTGTGAATACACCAGTAGGAATTAGGGTAGAATCAACAGGGGTAAATTTATCAGCATTAATGGTCAATAAATGATCATTGATAGTACCAGAACCAGCGCCATTTAAATTAAAATAACTATGATTAGTAAGGTTAAGAATGGTTTTTTTATCCGTAGTTGCCTGATAATGTATTTCAATACTATTATCATCAGTTAGATGATACAATACTTTTACAGTAAGCGTTCCAGGGTATCCTTCTTCCATATCTTTTGAAACATAATTCAACTCCAAAGATTGAGTATCTAATTGTTTTGCATCCCAAACCTGATTATGAAAACCAGTTGGTCCTCCATGCAAAGTATTCGGCGCGTTATTGATCGCAAGTTGATAAGTTTTACCATCCAATTCAAATTTTCCTTTTGCAATTCTATTACCATACCTACCTATCAATGCCCCAAAATAATTTTCTTTTCTATCAAAATAATGATTCAAACTATCATATCCTAATACCACATCTGTAAAGCTTCCAGATTTATTCGGAACATTCACCGATACAATTCTGCCACCATAATTTGTAATATAAACTGCCATTTTATTTTTGTTGGTCAGTTTATACAAATCAACTTTTTTGCCTTTTACATCTTGCTGATAAGCAGTGGCAGATATCTGAGTAACAGAATCATTTTTGAAAGATTCGGGGTGTTTTGCATTGTTACAGGCTATTGCAAAAAATAGCAAAAAAACAGATGAAAATTTTTTCATAAAAAACATATAGCTTATTTATTTGTTAGTCAATCGAAACAAGAGATGTACCATCTCCTATTGATACAATATACGATTTCAATTTGGTGTTAAACTCTTTTTGAAAAGCAATTTCAGCATGATAAATAAAATCTGTAACGGATTCTTCCTTCACTAAATTAATAGTACATCCTCCAAAACCACCTCCCATCATCCTTGCACCCAATACATGTATATTCTCTTTCGAATATGCAGCAAGGAAGTCTAGTTCCTTACAACTCACTTCATATAATTTACTTAAACCATCATGCGTGAGATACATTTTTTTTCCAAATGCAATCATATCATTTTTCTCTAAATCAATACAGGCTTCTTGTAATCTTTTAATTTCTTCTATAATAAATTTACATCTGTTATACACTTTAAGATCTACTCTTTCTTTAATGGCTTCAAGCATTTGAGCATTTACATCTCTCAGGGATTGAACTTCCTGATGCTCCTTTTGAATTTCTGACACACCTGATTCACACTCTTTTCTTCGCACATTATATTCCGAGGAAGCCAATGAATGTTTTACACATGTATCCAGTAGTACAATCTTAATCCCCTTTTGATTAAATGGGCTATAATGATAGTCCATTGAACGGCAGTCCAACTGTATTACTGCATCCGCTTTTCCAAACATACTTGCAAACATATCCATGATACCACATTGCAATCCAACAAACTGATTTTCGGCACGCTGAGCCAATTTTACCATCTCCATTCTCGACAAACCCAATACAAATAATTCATTCAGCGCAAATACTGTAACACACTCTAAAGCAGCAGAAGAAGATAATCCGGCACCCAAAGGAACATCTCCCGCAATAACTGCATTAAATCCTCCTATTTTTAAACCTAATTTTTTAATTTGATCTACGATACCCATGATATAATTGGGCCAATCTAATTTTGATTTTGATAAATCGGATATAGAAACAGTGAACGACTCATCCAGATCTGCAGCCGTTAAATGAATCTCAGCATCGTTGCGTTTACCTATAGCAATGTATATCGCTTTATCAATGGCTGCTGGTAATACAAACCCCAAATTATAATCGGTATGTTCCCCAATTAAGTTAATTCTACCGGGAGATTTTGCAAACAAATCTGGCGTCCCATATATTAATTGATAAATAGATTGAACGCTAGAAATACAGGTTTGATTTTCCATAGACATAAATAGAATTATTTTCATATGTTAGAAATCGAGTCTTGGAATATACCCAGCCTCATTTCCTAACCGCTAATCTTACTTGCTGAATCAAACAAACTTGTAAAATAGCGGGCCAAAAGTACTTATATTTTATAAATAAATGTATTTACAACACTTATTATAAAAATAAATTGCAGAAGTTTTCGCAATGTCATAACTCTTCCATAAATTTCAAAACGATTTATGCCAAAGTATCAAAAACAATTCCGGATTCTTGTTGCAGTTGACTGCATCATTTTTGGCTTCGACGGAGCCGAACTGAAGATTTTATTAATTAAAAGAGACCTTGAGCCTGAAAAAGGAAAATGGAGCTTAATGGGTGGTTTCATCACTGAAAAAGAAAATTTCGACCGTGGTGGTGCTCGGATCCTCAAACAGCTTACCGGTCTTGAAGGCGTATATATGGAGCAGCTGCACGCTTTTGGCCATCCCGACCGCGACCCACATGAACGAACTATATCTGTAGCCTATTTTGCTTTAATTGATATCCATCAATTCGAGAAACAAATTAGTTCTGATTTTCATGCCGAATGGTTTCCGCTGAAGAAAATCCCAAAATTGGTTTTCGATCATAACAATATGGTTACAAAAGCAAGAGAACGCCTTCGTTATAAGTCCGCATTTCATCCCATACTTTTTGAATTATTACCAGAAAAATTTACACTTCCACAATTGCAAAGCTTATATGAAGGAATTTTTGATACGGAGTTCGATAAAAGAAATTTTAGCAGAAAAATTCAATCCACCAAATTGTTGGTGAAGCAAAAAGATAAAGATAAAGAGAGCTCCAAAAAAGGCGCTTACTATTATAAACTGGATAAACGGCGTTATGCTGCTAATCTGCATGCCTTCCTAAATATTATTCCCAATCCTGTAATATTTAATCGGCTTTAAATTTATTAAAAGATAAATAGTCTAACCATTTTAACAAATGTGAATTAGATGCTACTTGTATCATGACTAAAAATACATATGTAATAGGAGTTGATTTTGGCACAGACTCGGTTAGATCAATATTGGTTGACAGTAGTAATGGTGTAGAAATTAGTTCATCTGTATTTTATTATCCAAAATGGAAAGAAGGTAAATTTTGTAACCCTGCAAAAAACCAGTTTCGTCAACATCCCCGGGATTATATCGATGGATTACAACATACTATAAAAGCTTGTGTGGAAGCAGCAGGAACTGAAATTGCTTTGGCAGTAAAAGCGATTGGTGTTGATACTACAGGAAGTAGTCCTGTAGCAGTTGACAGAAAAGGCCAGCCACTTGCATTACTTCCAGCATTTGAAGAGAACCCAAATGCTATGTTTGTTTTATGGAAAGACCATACTTCGGTTGCTGAAGCTGCCTCTATTAATCAGCATGCCAAAAAATTTCCCATCAATTATTTACAATATGTAGGCGGAATTTATTCATCCGAATGGTTTTGGGCAAAATTATTACATATCCTGAGGGTTGATGAAACTGTAAGAAAAGCCTGTTATACTTGGGTAGAACACTGCGATTGGATTCCATTTTTATTAACTGGGCAAAATGATGCAACACTCATCAAAAGAAGTGTTTGTGCAGCAGGACATAAAGGTTTATGGTCCGCCAATTTTGAAGGATATCCGCCGAACGATTTTTTTTCTTCCTTAGACCCTTTATTAGATGGACATGTAGAAAGATTGGGAAAGGATGTGTATACTTCCGATAAATCAGCGGGACATTTATCGGATGAGTGGGCTGCTGCATTAGGGTTACCCATTGAAACCATTGTTGCTGTGGGTGCTTTTGATGCGCATATGGGTGCGGTAGGTGGACAGATTGAACCTTTTCATTTAAGTAAAGTAATGGGTACTTCTACTTGTGATATGCTTGTTGCTCCAAAAGAAATTATTGGAGATACTTTGGTGAAAGGAATTTGTGGCCAGGTAGATGGATCTGTGATTCCTGGTATGATTGGTTTAGAAGCTGGTCAATCTGCATTTGGCGATAGCTACGCATGGTTGAAGAAAATGATTCTTGCTCCAGTGATCGAAATTCTTTCAAAAACAAAAATTACTGACGAAGAAACTATCTCAAAACTTATAGACGAACTTTCTACTCAATTCATAGCCGAGCTAAGCAGAAAGGCAAATGAATTACCCTTAACGCTTTCCGACCCAATTGCAACTGATTGGTTAAATGGAAGAAGGACTCCCGATGCGAATCAATTATTGAAAAGTGGAATCATCGGGCTAAATCTTTCTACCGACGCAGTGATGCTTTTCAAAACCATTGTTGAATCTACCTGCTTTGGTGCAAAAGCCATTGTGGATCGATTTAACGAAGAAGGCGTTCCCATTAAAGGCTTAATTGGTTTAGGGGGAGTTGCAAAAAAATCACCCTATATTATGCAAGTGATGAGTGATGTGATGAATATGCCCATTCGAATTCATAAAAGTGAACAAACCTGTGCCCTTGGTGCTGCTATGTTTGCTGCAACTGCGGCTGGTGAATACGATAAAGTAGATGATGCAATGGTTGCGATGGGTCAGGGTTTTGACACTACTTATTATCCCAATGAATCAAATACAGAATTTTATAAACAAAGAATGGAGCAGTATAAAAAATTGGGTGCCTTTTTAGAATCAAACTACTAAGAGTATGAAACAATTTGAAAAAATAAAACAGGAAGCATACTATGCCAATATGCAGTTACCAAAACTGGGTTTGGTATTGTTTACATTTGGGAATGTGAGTGTGGCAGATCGTGAGTTAAATGTATTTGCCATTAAACCAAGTGGAATTCCTTATGATGAATTATCACCAGAAAAAATGGTGATCGTAGACTTTAATGGTGAGATCATTGCAGGAAATTTACGACCATCTTCAGACACGAAAACTCATGCCGTTTTATATAAGCACTGGGAAGAAATCAAAAGCATTGTTCATACTCATTCTACTTATGCCACAGCCTGGGCTCAATCACAAAGACCTATTCCTATTTATGGTACCACACATGCCGATCATTTAACAATTGATATTCCTTGTGCTGCACCCATGACTGATGAGATGATTGAAGGAGATTATGAATACGAAACTGGGTTACAAATCATGCAACATTTTAAAGAAATTGGATTGAGCTATAAAGAAGTTGAAATGATACTGGTTGGAAACCATGCTCCATTTACTTGGGGCAATACAGCAAGCAAAGCAGTGTATAATGCGGCAGTATTAGAAGAACTGGCAAGAATGGCCTATTTAACGGAACAGATTAATGTAAATGCTCCCCGATTAAAAGAGTCATTAATAAAAAAACATTTTGAACGTAAACACGGACCTAAAGCTTATTACGGTCAATAATATTTTGAAATCACAATTATCGGCATGAAAGCATTTATTCTTTTTATTTCTTTTACGATAATGCTTGTTGCAAATGCGCAACAAAAGGATTATCCTATACAGGCATTGGATTTTACGAAAGTAAAATTACAAGATCGTTTTTGGATGCCCCGTATAGAAACAAATAGATTAGTAACAATACCAGCTTCTTTTGCAAGATGTGAAAGTACAGGCCGGGTGAACAACTTTTTAATGGCCGCCACAAAATCAGGAAAATTCTGCACCCGTTATCCCTTTGATGATACTGATATTTATAAAACAATTGAAGGCGCTTCGTTTTCCTTGGCAATGCACTATGATGCGAAACTAGACGCTTATGTTGATTCCATGATTCATATCATTGCAAATGCACAAGAACCGGATGGATATTTATACACTGCCCGAACAATTGATAAAGTAAATGTGAATCCTTTTTTTGGAAAAGAAAGATGGGAAAAAGAAAGAGAGCATAGTCATGAATTATATAACGCCGGTCATTTGTATGAAGCTGCAGCCGCTCACTACCTTGCTACTAAAAAGACTTCTCTTTTAAATATTGCTTTAAAAAATGCGGACTTAGTTTGCTCTGTATTTGGTACCGATAAACGTCATGTAGCCCCAGGTCATGAAATTATTGAAATGGGGTTGGTGAAATTATACCGCATCACGGGAAAACCTGAATACTTAAACACAGCAAAATTTTTCATTGAAGAGAGAGGAAATTTTAAAGGTTATGATGCCAAAAATAAAGATCCTTTTAAAAATGGAGCCTACTGGCAAGATGATATTCCAGTAAAACAACAGCAGGAAGCAGAAGGGCATGCAGTAAGAGCAGGCTATCTATATGCTGCAATGGCAGATATTGCAGCACTCACTGAAGATAAAGACATGTTAGCTGCAGTTGACAGAATCTGGAATAACGAGACCGGCAAGAAAATGTATGTTCAGGGTGGCGTAGGAGCCATCGGCGATGGCGAAAGGTTTGGAGCAAATTATGAATTACCGAATGCCACCGCATATAATGAAACATGTGCCGCAATCGCCAATATTTATTTTAATCAAAGAATGTTTTTATTGCATGGCGATGCGCAATATATTGATGTCCTTGAGAAAATTCTGTACAATGGTTTTCTTTCAGGGGTAGGCTTGGATGGCAAATCTTTTTTTTATACAAATGCCATGCAAATTCAACATTATTTACAGCATCCTGATATGGAAGTTGGACGATCTGGTTGGTTTGAATGTTCTTGCTGCCCTACCAATATTGCTCGTCTCATGCCATCAATTCCTGGTTATATCTATGCGCAAAAAAAAGATATCATTTATGTGAATCTGTTTATTGCAGGAACTGCATCATTGCAGGTAAACAATCAAAATATTCAAATCACTCAGGAGAATAATTATCCTTGGAATGGAAATTTAAAGTTCACAATCCTTACAGAGCAAGCCAATACCTTTAATGTACAAATTCGCATCCCCGGATGGGCCACTAATACTGCGATCCCTAATAATCTCTACCATTTCAGTAATCATTCCAATGCCATATTTACGATTCGTGTGAATGGGAAACCTGCTGAATTTCAAATTCAAAATGGTTATGCCATTTTGAAAAGAGTATGGAATAAAAATGATCAGATCGAAGTAGAACTACCTATGGAGACAAGAAGAGTAGTTTCAGACAGTTTAATAAAAGATAATATTGGAAAAACCTCCATTCAAAGAGGACCCTTGATGTATTGTGCAGAATGGATAGATAATGCTGGAAATACTTCAAATATCATTCTTCCAAAAACGGCATCATTCAGTTCTTACTTCCATCCAAAACTTTTGAATGGCGTGATGGTTTTAAAATCTCAGGCTTCACAAATTGAAATTAGTGCCAATGGACTTGAAATTAAAACTCAATCAAAACCATTTACTGCTATCCCCTATTACGCTTGGGCAAATAGAGGAAAGGGAGAGATGACAGTTTGGATTCCGGAAAAAATAACTGCCACAGAAATCATTACCAAATAATAAAGAACAATAACGAAAGCAAAGCCAATGATTAATTTAAAAAAACTCGAAGTCTGGTTCATCACAGGAAGCCAAAGTTTGTATGGTGAGGAAACATTACAAAAAGTAGCTGAGAACTCAAAAACAATTGCCTCGTATTTAAATGAAGTAGATCAAATTCCTGTGACTGTTGTTTACAAGCCAATAGTTAAATCGGCTGAAGAAATATTTGAAACATTCCAGGATGCAAATAATTCAGAAAACTGCATAGGTGTAATTACTTGGATGCATACATTTTCACCGGCTAAAATGTGGATCAATGGATTAAAGATCCTACATAAACCATTGTTACATTTTCATACACAATTCAACAGAGACATTCCATGGTCGACAATTGATATGGACTTCATGAATCTAAATCAAAGCGCACATGGCGATCGAGAATTTGGTTTTATGATGACGCGGATGAGAATGAATAGAAAAGTAGTAGTTGGTCACTGGCAGGATAGTGAATCCTTATCTAAAATAAATAGTTGGATGCGTGCTGCTGCGGGATGGCATGATTGGCAGGGAGCAAAATTTGTACGCTTTGGCGACAATATGAGATATGTGGCAGTAACAGAAGGCGACAAAGTTGAAGCTGAAATGAAGTTTGGATATTCTGTGAATACCTATGGTGTAGGAGATTTAGTAGCAGTAATGAACAAGGTTAGTGAAAAAGAAATTGATGCGCTTGTTGCAGTATATGAAGAAGAATATACCCTGGTTGATGCTTTACAACCCGGCGGATCGCAACATCAGTCGCTCAGAGAAGCTGCAAGGATTGAAATTGGAATCGAAACTTTTCTAGTAAATGGAAACTTCAAAGGGTTCACAACAACTTTTGAAGACCTGCATGGATTAGTACAATTGCCAGGTATTGCAGCGCAAAGATTGATGACAAAAGGATATGGTTTTGCAGGTGAAGGAGATTGGAAAACAGCAGCACTTGTTAGAGCCATGAAAGTGATGGGCAGCGGATTAAAAGGTGGCTCATCCTTTATGGAAGATTATACCTACCATTTTAATCCTGATAACCGAATGGTACTTGGTGCACATATGTTAGAAATATGTGAGTCTATATCTGATGCAAAACCAAGTTGTGAAATACATCCATTAGGTATTGGTGGTAAAGCCGACCCAGTTAGATTGGTTTTTAATTCTGGTCCCGGCCCCGCTATTAATGCATCCATAGTTGATATGGGTAATAGGTTTAGATTATTGGTAAACGAAGTAATGGCTGTTAGCTCATTTAATCCTTTACCAAAACTCCCAGTAGCACGTGTTTTATGGAAACCTTATCCAAATATGCATACTGGTTGTGCCGCATGGATCCTTGCCGGTGGCGCTCACCATACTTGCTATAGTCAGAGTCTCAGTGCAGATCATATGGAAGACTTTGCAGAAATGGCAGGAATTGAATATTTACTGATAGGAAAGGAAACAAAAATCTATCAGTTTAAAAACGAATTACGCTGGAACGAAATCGCCTATAAATAATTAAATTACCCACAAATTTTCAAAACAAAACGATGAACAAAAACCTTGCCTTTGCTGATTACTTGGTGTTTATAATTTACTTCATAATTGTAGCCGGTTATGGTTACAGCATCTATCGAAAACGCAAAAAAAACGAACATGATGCAAAAGCTTATTTCCTGGCTGAGGGTACGCTTACCTGGTGGGCGATTGGAGCTTCGCTAATAGCATCAAACATTTCTGCTGAACAATTTATTGGCATGAGTGGTGAGGGATTTTTCTTAGGTATTGCTGTTGCTGCTTACGAATGGCTTGCAGCTGTTGCATTGATCATTATTGCAATTTGGTTTATCCCTGTTTATTTAAAGAACAAGATATACACTATGCCTCAGTTTTTAAAAACCAGGTATAACGAATCTACTGCCTTGATCATGGCTGTGTTTTGGTTATTTCTTTATGTATTTGTAAACCTCACTTCTATACTTTATTTAGGTGCAGTAGCAATTAATGGTATCGCAGGTGGCGGATACTTGCATATAATAATGATTGGCCTTTCTATTTTTGCTTTATTGATTTCTTTAGGTGGAATGAAAGTGGTTGCATACACAGACGTTATTCAAGTGGCGGTTTTAATAATTGGTGGGCTAGTTACAACCTATATCGCATTAACAACTGTAGGCGCTTATTTTGGTGTGGGTGAAAATGCAATTGCAGGATTTAAAGTTTTGTTGAGAGAAGCACCTGAGCATTTTAAAATGATCATACCAAAACCAAATGCGGCATCTTCTCAAAATGATATAGATAAATACATCACATTCCCAGGTATACTTTCGTATGCTGCTGGTATTTGGATTATCAATCTTAACTATTGGGGTTGTAACCAATATATCACACAACGCGCATTAGGAGCAGATTTGCAAACAGCCAGAACAGGTATTTTATTTGCGGGTTTTCTAAAACTGATGATGCCATTGATCGTAATGCTACCAGGTATTGCAGCTTTTGTTTTATATAAATCAGGTCATTTACCACAACTAGTGGGTGGTAAAGATGGGGCATATTCTGCAGTACTTACTTTCTTACCTACTGGTTTAAAAGGCTTATCCGTTGCGGCACTTACTGCTGCTATTGTGGCATCACTCGCCGGTAAAGTAAATAGTATTTCAACTATTTATACGTTGGATATTCATAAGAAATATATTCAGAAAGAGGCCAATGAAAAAAGTCAAGTTTTCATAGGACGCTTCGCAGTATTTGCAGCCATGATATTGGCAGTATTGTTTACTTGGAACGACTTACTAGGAATAGGGGGAGTTGGTGGATTTACCTATATCCAAAAGTATACTGGTTTTATTAGCCCGGGTGTGTTTGCCATGTTCTTCTTAGGAATGTTTTGGAAACGCACAACAGGCTCAGCGGCTATCGTAGGTCTTTTAACTGGTTTCTTATTATCTGTTTTATTTAATGAGTTCGCTCCAGGTCTTTTTGGAAATGAAACATTATTATATACTGCTTATCCAAATGGCAAAGGTGGTTTTGAAATACCATTCCATATTTGTATGGGATTGTCTTTCTTATTTACCATGATTGCAATGATAGGAGTAAGTTTGGCTGGACCTAAAATTAATCCTAAGGCATTCGAATTGGATAAATCTATGTTTAAGCTAGCTCCTTCAACAACTGTATTAATAGTAATCATGTTATTTATTATAACTGCATTGTATGTGAAGTTTTGGTAATTTATCAGCTCTTCCAAAAAAAAGCCCCGTCTTGATGTATTAAGGCGGGGCTTTTTTTTCTTTACAATACTATTGAATCAGATTACTAAAAACTAAATCGTGATAATCTTTTATAAAACAAATAATATTATCATATTCCGAAAACTCATGTGCTTCATGCATCGTAGTTAAAACAACGGCTTTCATCCCAGCTCTTTTAGCCGCTTCCACACCTTTGGGGGCATCTTCAAATACAATACATTCTTCGGCTAATACACCCAATTCTGCAGCACCTTTTAAATAGGTCTCCGGATCAGGCTTGCTTTCAACCACATCATCTGCACTTACAATGGAAGTAAAATAATGTCGAAGATTTAATCCATCTAAAACAAAATTGATATTGAATGGTATAGCAGCAGATCCTATTCCCATTTTAATACCCTCATGCTTTGCTTCTACTAAAAAATCATCAAGTCCATCTATCAATTTTAATAGCGGACGATATTCTGCCTGATATCTTTTTTCTTTTTCAACAGAAAGCCTATCCATTTCTTCTTTAGTAAAATGGTCTTTCCCAAAAACACGAATCAGGAGTTCCGTGTTTTTCCCATACATCTGTTCTTTCACCTGTTCCCAACTAAGATTGGCTCCAAGATCTTCATTCAGTATATTAAACCATGCTTTGCAATGAAACTGCATATCATCAATCATAGTTCCATTCAAATCAAATAAAAAAGCTTTTGTGGGAAGGGGCATCCATAATAATTTATAAGTTGCGCAATAATATAGTAAGCGATATGTATCTCTACATATCGCTTACATTCTTTTTAAAAATTTAGATAAGATTTTTTTCTTCATGCAAATCAGGGATCTGCACATCTTTAAAACCTTTCCGCTCTAGTCTCTTTGCGAAATCTTGTTGAACATCATATTCTCCATGAACCAAGAAAAGGGTTTTAATTTGGGTAACATCCTGGCAACTGATGAATTGACATAAATCATCATAATCTCCATGAGCGCTCATACTTCTTAATGATCCAACTTCCGCCACCACATCAAATTCTTCACCAAATATCCTAACTACTTTATCACCATTTGAAAGCCTTCCCCCAAGAGAACGGGGTTCACAATATCCCACCATTAAAATAGTATTCTGTGCACCACTTATATTATTCATGATATGGTGCTTCACCCTTCCGGCATCTGCCATACCACTCGCAGAAATGATTACACAGGGCTTTTCTAAAAAATTTAGGTTTTTACTTTCGTCAACCGTTTTTATATAGCTGAGTCCTTCAAAGTCAAATGGATCATCATCACTTTCCATTACTTTTCTAATCCTACTATTAAAATATTGGGGATAATTTTTGATCATTTGAGTAGCCTCTCTACTCAACGGACTATCCACATAAATAGGAATTTTAGGCAACTTCTTTTCTAGCGAAAGCTGATTTAAATCGTATAATATTTCTTGTGTTCTACCCACACTAAAAGCAGGAATAATAAGTTTTCCTTTTTTCACAGTACAAGTATGCTGAATCCATTTCAATAAATTATCCGGAGTACTGTAAACTTCATCGTGTAATTTGTTTCCGTAAGTGCTTTCTAACAATAAGTAATCAGCTTGCGGGAAAGCAGAAGGAGATCTTAAAATTACGTCGCGATATCTTCCCACATCTCCACTGAAACAAATTCTTGTAAGCTCATTGTTATCGGAGATTTTTAAGTTAACTGCTGCACTTCCAATAATATGACCCGCGTCTGTAAACATCACTTCAATTCCAGGTAATACTGTTTTCCATTGATCATAATCCACTGTTTCAAATGCCTTGATTGCAATCGTTACATCATCTACAGAATATAATGGCTCGTAGAGGGGAAGCCCTTGCTTTAATCTGCGTTTATTGATGAATTTGGTATCCGAACGTTGAATCTCTGCAGAATCTTCTAAAAGTATTGCTGCCAATTCTTTTGTGGCTGGTGTACAATAAATTTTACCTGCAAACCCCTCACTCACTAGTTTTGGTATCAAGCCAGAATGATCAATATGGGCATGTGATAGAATCATTACATCAACTTCCGAAGCTACAAACCCGAAATCTCGATTCATACCGTCTGTCTCTTTGCCCATACCTTGAAACATTCCACAGTCTAATAATATTTTAATACCCGACTTAAGTGTAATTAAATGTTTGGAACCCGTAACTGTTCTAGCAGCTCCATGAAATGCAATTTTCATTTTCATTCCTCCTACCGACTGAATCGGAAATTTAAACTACGTGAATTGAACCTTATTTAATTTTGGCTTTAAAACTCCAGGTAAACCAAAACTCAGAAACAATTTCTTCCGTTTCATTTTTACCCACTGAATAACATTTAATAGTTTGTCCCTCACCAGAACGAATGGTTTCTTCAATAGCATGCGCAATCAAAACTCCATCGCTACATGTAAAGGTAATTTTATCAATTGCTTTTTTATGAAACTTAGCTTCCATGCCAACAACCAACATACTTATAGAAGGGTTTCTTTCAAATATTTGACCAAAAGCCAACATACCTGTACTCATTTCAGCAGCCATTGATTGTACAGCAAAGTACATGGACTTAAATGGATTTTGATTTAACCATTTATACGATACCGTAACAGTTGCTACTTCTGCTTCAAATTTTTTCATTCTTAGTCCCGCAATCCAAGCTGCTGGTAATTTCTGTAAAAGAAAAAACCAAAACTTGATAGGATGAAGAATTATTTTTTGAAATTTAGGAAATTGAGGATTCACTTTTAAAAAGTTTATTTTGTCTATAACAATATGGCCGCTAATGCATAATCTGCAACTAGAATTAAAATACAACTTACAACAACAGCGGAAGTACTAGCACGTCCAATTTCAAGTGCACCTCCTTTTACATTGTACCCAAAATAAGCTGGTACAGAACTAAGTATGAATGCAAAAGTGTATGCCTTATACATCGAGAAATTTATATTGTACAAATTCAAATTTTTTCTTAAGCCTGTATCAAATATATCTGTTGCTAAAATACCCGACATAGATCCTGCCATCCTACCACCCCAAATACCTAAGACTGCAGAGATCACAATCAGACAAGGAATTACTACAAGTGCTGCTAAAATTTTGGGGAATATTAAATAACTTTTTGAATTGATCCCCATGATTTCCAATGCATCAATTTGTTCACTGATCCGCATATTTCCTAACTCACTTGCAATCTTACTACCTACCACTCCTGCCAAAACGATACTTAAAACCGTTGGGGACAATTCCAATATCATACTATCCCGCACAATCTGTGCAATAGTGGAAGCTGGAACTAATGGGCTCACTAACTGATATGCTGTTTGTACTGTAGTTACAGCACCTAAAAAAATTGAGATAATTACCACAATTGGTAATGCACCAATACCAATTTCAACACATTGATGCATGAATTCTTTCCAATACATGCGCCAGTTTTCGGGCTTGGTAAACATCCCTTTCAACATGAGCAAATAGGAACCAAAATGCGTAAAAAATGTCATTCTGCTAATTTATATTTTTCCTTTAATTATTCTTTTTCTTTAAACGCTTCCACCAACTACTAGTCTGCACAACCTCATTGATATCGCCCTTACATTTCAACTGTGCATCAACAACTGCCACGATTGCCATGTTGATAATATTTCTCACACTACTTCCTAATTGTAATACGTGAACAGGCTTATTTAATCCTAACAATATGGGGCCAATCGCATCTGCACCTCCAATCTCTTTTAATAAATTGTAAGTTACATTACCAGAAGTAAGATTAGGGAATATTAATACGTTTACTTCTTCATCTACCAATTCACTAAATGGATAATTATCTTTCAAAATTTCCTTATTAAAAGCCAAACTACCCTGCATTTCACCATCCACAATCAATGAAGGATTTCGTTGTTTCAATATTTTAGTAGCCTGTGCAACCAAGCGGGCTTCTGGAGAATCACTACTTCCAAAATTGCTATAACTTAACATGGCAATACGTGGTGTTAAGTTGAAGTTGCGTACTTCTTTTGCCACCATCATGGTGATATCTGCTAATTCTTCAGCAGTAGGATTAAAGTTTACGGTTGTATCGGCAAGAAATAATGGACCTCTTTTTGTAAGTAGCAAATACATTCCAGCAATCTTCTTAACTCCTTCTTCTGTTCCGATAATTTGTAACGCTGGTCGAATGGCTTCTGCATAGTTTTTTGTGAGTCCCGATAACATTGCATCTGCATCCCCTGTTTCCACCATCATACAACCATAATGATTTCGGTCTTTCATCAGCTTGGTGCTTTCATAATAATTCACCCCCCTACGCTGACGTTTCTTAAAAAACAGTTCCGCATATTGTAGCCGCTTAGCTTCATTTTCATCGTTCCTTGGATCAATAATTGGAATATCAGATAAGTCGATATTATTCTGTTCAGCGATCTGTTGAATCTTTTCGGGATCACCTAATAATATTGGATAAGCCAAACCTTCATCGTATACAATACTTGCAGCTTTTAAAATTTTCTGATTGTCTGCTTCGGCAAATACCAATCGTTTTGGTCCCTTTCTAGCCTTATTTCCAATCACCCTCATTAACTGATTATCCAATCCTAATCGTTTATTCAATTCCACCGCATATGCATCCCAATTATCAATCGTTTTTTGTGCCACTCCAGATTCAATGGCTGCTTTTGCAACAGCAGGGGCAACTGTGGATAATAAGCGTGGATCTAATGGTTTTGGAATGATGTACTCTGGACCAAAACTCATGTTCTGCTGGTTATACGCCATATTTACAATATCTGGAACTGCTGTTTTTGCAAGATCAGCCAAAGCCCTTACAGCAGCGAGTTTCATTGCCTCATTAATTTGTTTTGCTCTCACATCCAGCGCACCTCTAAAAATATAAGGAAAGCCCAACACATTATTCACCTGATTAGGATAATCTGTACGACCTGTAGCCATAATAATATCCTTTCTTACACTTGCTGCATCAGGATAGGAAATTTCAGGATCAGGATTTGCCATGGCAAAAACAATTGGATTCTTTGCCATAGAACGAACCATATCTTTCGTTACCACATTACCCACGCTTAATCCTAAAAATACATCCGCATCTTTCATGGCAGTCTCTAAGGTCCAATCTGATTTTTTAACTGCAAATTTTTGTCTGATGGGTCCAAGGTCTGTTCTTCCTTCATGCAATACACCATCTTTATCAAACAAAATAAAGTGCTCATACCTTGCACCTAAAGCCACATATAATTGTATGCAGGCCATAGCTGCCGCACCAGCTCCGTTTATTACAAAGTGCACTCTATCAATTTTCTTTTTTTGTAACTCCAAAGCATTCAACATAGCAGCGCTGCTGATGATGGCAGTACCGTGCTGATCATCGTGCATCACAGGAATATTCATCTGCTCCTTTAGTTGCTGTTCTATATAAAAGCATTCAGGAGCTTTGATATCTTCTAAATTAATACCACCAAATGTAGGTTCCAGCGCCTTAACTATTTGTACAAATTTTTCCGGATCTTTTTCATTGATCTCAATATCGAATACATCAATATCCGCGAAAATTTTAAACAATACCGCTTTACCTTCCATCACAGGTTTACTAGCATCCGGACCAATATCGCCCAACCCTAATACAGCTGTACCATTACTAATTACACCTACTAAGTTTCCTTTAGCAGTATACTTATAAACATCTTCAATATTATTAAATATTTCTTTGCAAGGTTCTGCCACACCAGGGCTATAAGCTAAACTCAAATCCCTTTGAGTCTTTGCTTCTTTTGTAGGAACTACTTCTATTTTACCTGGCCTTCCATTTGCATGGTATTCCAAAGCTTGCTCTCTTCTTAAATCTGTTTGTTTCGACATATTAAATTTTTAACAGCTAGATTTTGCACCTAGCCATGCCATCACACCTATACCTATTTCAATGGCACTTTCATCAATATCAAATTGTGGTGTATGCACATTATTTATAATTCCCTTTTCCTCATTTCGAACTCCAAGACGAAAAAAACATCCTGGTATTTTTTGTGAATAGTATCCAAAGTCTTCGGCACCCATGCGCACTTCTGTTTCCTGCACATTTTCTTTCCCCAAATAAACATTTGCTAAATCCCAGTTTTTATCTGTGAATGCAGGGTCATTATCTACAGTTGGATAACCAACGTCAATCAGTAAATCCAAGGTTCCACCCATAGATTCCACTAAACCCATAGCTTGTTTACGGATCAATTCATGGGCTTTAAATCTCCATGTTTCATCCATCGCACGAAAAGTTCCTTTCAACTTAACTTCAGTTGGAATTACATTCGTTGTATGCCCTCCTTGTATGGAACAGATAGACAATACAGAAGGTGAAAGCGGATTATTATTTCTGGAAATAATTTGTTGCAAACTCACAATTAACTGCGAAGCAATTAAAATAGTATCAGCAGTAAGATGCGGTGCAGCAGCGTGGCCGCCTTTACCACTAATGGTCATATATATTTCATCCGCACTTGCCATTACTCTTCCTTTTCGAAAACTAAGTTTACCAGAATCAAGGCCTGGATGAACATGTAATGCGATGATTCCAGTTGGCTTAGGATTTTCTAATGCACCATCCCGTATCATATAGCTGGCTCCTCCGGGATTTTTTTCTTCGCCGGGCTGAAATAACAATTTAATAGTTCCCTCCCATTCACCCTTCAGTTCGTTTAATATCTGTGCCGCACCTAATAATATAGTAGTATGTACATCATGCCCACAAGCATGCATAACACCAACATTTTGCGAACAATAACTTACTTTATTCTCTTCCGTAATTTGCAATGCATCCATATCCGCGCGCAAAGCAATCACTCTTGAATCAGGATTTTTTCCTTTAATAATCCCAAGTACACCAGTTGTTGCTATAACTTCAAAAGCAATTCCCATTTCTTGTAATTGCTTTTGTACAAATTTGCTTGTTTCAAATTCCTGGTAACTGAGTTCTGGATGCGCATGAAGATGCCTGCGTATTTGAATAAATTTTTCAGAATAGTTTTTCGCTCTCTCTAGTATGCTAAGTTTCAGTTCCATTAAAAATTATTGTTGAAGTAATAGTTCTTCTTCCTCTTTTGTTGGTGTATAATCAATGGCATCTTCAATTACAAAAAGGCCCGTTGTATAATATTTCTGCAATTGTAATTTAAACTTTTCTGCATCAGCTTTCTTTAAAAAATTGCCTATCCTTACTTTAAAATTAGGCGACTGAAACAAGGCATATGATTTCTGATCAGGAAAACGGCTCAATAACTCTCCTTTAATCTTAAAAGCCTGATCCCTATTAGAAGTACTCACTACTTGTACCCGATATCCTTTATATTGTCCAGAACTAGTTTGTAATGAGGCTTTTTTATTCGCGACAATTTGCTTACCAGTTAAAACATCCATCCTCGCATCTTTATGAACGATTACAGTATCTTTTATAATACTTGCAGAAGAAAAAAAGCTACACCCCATAAACAAACTAGCGGCAAAAAATTCCTTCCACATTTTTTGAATTTTGAATTTTGAATTTTAAGTTCTTACTCTAAGTTAAATTTAATATCCGGAATCACTTGCAGGAGTTCCTTCTATGATAGCAACACCAGCACTGCAACCCAACCTTGTGGCACCAGCATCCACTAATTCTTTTGCAAATGCATAATCCCTAATACCCCCAGATGCTTTAATCTGAACATGTTCCGGTAAATGCAATCTAAACAATTTAACCGCAGCCACACTAGCCCCTTTATCGGCATATCCAGTTGAAGTTTTTAAATAATCAATACCAGCTGCTCCATAAATATCACAACAAGCAATAATTTCTGCATCCGTTAAAACACCACTTTCAATTATTACTTTAATTGTTTTGCCCTTACTTTTAATAATGGGCATGATATGATTTATCTCGTTAGCGATATAGGTAAAATCTTTGTTTTTAATGGCTGATATATTACAAACTACATCTAACTCATCAGCACCATCCACCATGGACAAAACAATTTCTGCGATCTTTGCTTCCACTGCAGAATATCCAAAAGGGAAACCAATAACTGTTGCCACTTTAACGAAAGTTCCCTGAGTTAGAGCTTTTGCCTGTTTTACAAAATTTGGCGGAACACAAACTGCAGCGAATTGATATTCTATTGCTTCCGCACAAAGCTTTTCAATATCTGATATTAAAGTAGTGGGCTTCAGAACAGTATGGTCGATATATTGGTTCAATTTCATACGATACTTTTGAGTAGCAAAGGTAGTTAAAGAAACAAACTCTATTCAATAAAAAGCCCTGCTCCGTATTCAGGGGCAGGGCTTTTACTTTTCACATAGTTGTTTGGCGCACTAGCCTAAAGGCCAGTGTTAACCGCTTCTGTTTTATTGTGCTTCCTTGCCATGGCAAGATTTAAATTTCTTTCCACTACCACAAGGACAAGGATCATTTCTTCCAATTTTCGGACCCACCTGCACAGGTTGTTGCTTTACGGGAGTGGGATCGTAATAATCATTTTCTGTGGGAGCCTGATCAATATCTTCTTTCTGAGTTTTCATTTTACTCAGGTCCGTTTTCTGCTGACGTCCTTCCTTCACTGTATCCCCTTCATTCAAAGGAATTGCTGAATGACATAGGAACTGAACAATTTCACGGTTTACTTCACCATCCATTTTTTTGAATAGATCAAATGCTTCCATTTTATAAATCACCAATGGATCTTTTTGTTCGTAAGTAGCTGTTTGAACACTCTGTTTCAGGTCGTCCATGGCACGCAAATGTTCTTTCCATGCATCATCAATAAAACCAAGTGTGCAGGTTCTTTCTTGTGCATTTAATAATTCAGCGCCTGCAGTCTGCAAGGTTTTATCCAAAGGCGCTAACACTTGAATCACACGACGTCCATCTGTAAATGGAACAATTACATTTTCAATATGTGCCCCCTGGTCTCTCCTGATATTTTTGAAAACAGGTATGCTATGTTCAGCTAGATTGGCTTTTTTACGCTCGTAATTTTCAACCGCTTCATTATACAATTTTTCTGTTAGCACATTTTCATTTCCCCTCGATATTTCATCAGCTGTAATACTAGAATCAATTCCAAAATTTACGATAACTGCTAGTCTAAAACCTTCATGATCATTTTGTTCTTTGAAAGAACTAATTAATCCTTCCGCTACAGAATATAAAGCATTATCCAAATCTAATGCCAAACGCTCACCAAATAAAGCGTGGTTACGTTTGCTATAAATAACAGTACGCTGCTTATTCATTACATCATCATATTCCAACAAACGCTTACGGATACCGAAGTTGTTTTCTTCTACTTTTTTCTGTGCACGTTCAATGGATTTTGTAATCATACTATGCTGAATCACTTCACCTTCTTTGTATCCAGCAAAGTCCATCACTTTTGCAATACGCTCGCTTCCAAACATACGCATCAAATCATCTTCTAACGAGATGAAGAATAGGGAAGATCCAGGATCACCCTGACGACCAGCACGACCTCTTAACTGACGATCAACACGACGCGACTCATGTCGTTCTGTACCCAAAATTGCTAGGCCACCAGATTCTTTCACACCTGGTCCAAGCTTAATATCAGTACCTCGTCCTGCCATGTTAGTTGCAATGGTAACTGCACCTGCGAAACCTGCTTCGGCAACAACTTGTGCTTCACGAGCATGTTGTTTCGCGTTCAAAACATTATGAGGAATTTGTTTTTGACGTAACATTCTACTCAGCAATTCACTTACCTCAACCGAAGTGGTACCAACAAGAACCGGTCTACCTGCTTCTCTTAATTTTACAATCTCATCAATTACAGCACCAAATTTTTCGCGTTTGGTTTTGAACACTAAATCCTGCTCATCTTTTCTGATGGCCACCACATTCGTTGGTACCGTAACAACATCTAATTTATAGATATCCCATAACTCAGCCGCTTCCGTTTCTGCAGTACCCGTCATACCGCAAAGCTTGTGATACATCCGGAAATAGTTTTGCAAAGTAACGGTAGCATATGTTTGAGTTGCTGCTTCAATCTTTACATTTTCTTTTGCTTCAATTGCCTGGTGCAATCCATCAGAATATCTTCTTCCATCGAGGATACGACCTGTTTGTTCATCCACAATTTTTACTGCACCTTCCATCACCACATACTCGATGTCTTTATCAAAGAGCGTGTAAGCTTTTAATAATTGCTGAACGGTATGAATACGATCTGCTTTAACAGAATAATCGTTGATGATCGTTTCTTTATTATGTAATTTTTCATCCGCAGTTAATGATGCTTCCTGTTCAACATTTGCTAATGAAACACTGATATCAGGAATCACAAAGAAGTTTGGATCTTCTCCAGCTCCAGTTATTAAACCAATTCCTCTATCCGTTAATTCAACAGAGTTATTTTTTTCATCGATATAGAAAAACAATTCCTGATCTGCAATTGGCATTTCTCTGCTCTGATCTGCTAAATAATAATTTTCAGCTTTCTGCAATTTCACACGAATACCGGGCTCGCTCAGAAATTTAATCAAAGCATTATTTTTAGGTAATCCACGGTGCGCACGAAACAGGGCCAATCCTCCATCTTTAGGATCGTCGTTGCCTTCTGTAATTTTTTTCTTGGCTTCATTCAGGAATTGATTGGTTGCTCTTTTTTGTGCATCAACTAACTTTTCAATTCTTGGCTTCAAATCGAAAAATTGTTGCTCCCCTGTATTATGTCCAATCGGACCACTAATAATTAAAGGAGTACGTGCATCATCAATTAATACTGAATCCACCTCATCCACCATGGCAAAATGGTGTTTGCGTTGCACCATTTCTTCTGGTGTATGCACCATATTATCTCGTAAGTAGTCGAAACCAAATTCATTATTGGTACCATAAGTGATATCAGCTAGATAGGCATTGCGACGAGCTTCGCTATTAGGCTCATGCTTATCAATACAATCCACAGTAATTCCTAAATATTCAAAAATGGTTCCGTTCCATTCACTATCTCTACGTGCTAAATAATCATTCACTGTAACAATGTGTACACCTTCACCTGCTAACGCATTCAAGTAGGCCGGCAAAGTTGACACCAAGGTTTTACCTTCGCCCGTTGCCATTTCTGCAATCTTTCCTGAATGCAAAACACTACCCCCAATTAACTGCACATCATAATGCACCATATTCCAGGTAACAGAACCCCCACCCGCTGTCCAGGTGTTTTTGAAAATTGATTGATCCCCCTCAATTCTTATATAATCTTTTTTCACACTTAGATTTCTGTCTAACTCGGTTGCTGTACTTACCAGTTCTGAGTTTTCTTTGAATCTGCGTGCTGTTTCTTTCACCACTGCAAAAGCCTCTGCCTGAATAATAGCAAGTGCTTCTTCAATTTTTTTATTGCGCTCTTTTTTTAATGTATCTACTTCCTGATAAATAGTATCTCTTCCATGAATGTCGTTGACAGGTAAAGCTTCTGCTTCTGCATTTTTTCCTTCAATTATATCATCAATGGATTTCAGATGTTCCTTGATACGCCCTTTAAACTCAACCGTTTTTGTTCTTAATGCATCATTCGAAAGTCCTTGTAACTCCTGAAAATAAGTACTTACTTTCTGAATAATAGGCATAATAGATTGCACATCTTTTTCGCTCTTACTACCCCCGAACAACTTAGAAATAAATTTCAACATATAATAGTATTGGATAATTCGTTTATCTGTGATTTTATGAACTTAATTCTTTTAGTCAAAAACGATGCTATTTGAAGGTTTTCGTCAAAATGTC
>Ga0194061_1000554_pt1 | contig 22679 bp, 20 predicted proteins | sample SepL2221m_MetaG_FD_163423 | JGI IMG/M metagenome (GOLD analysis project Ga0194061, IMG submission 163423) | Anoxic zone freshwater microbial communities from boreal shield lake in IISD Experimental Lakes Area, Ontario, Canada - Sep2016-L224-21m | ecosystem: Environmental > Aquatic > Freshwater >... | reverse complement strand
GTCATTCCCGCGAAAGCGGGAATCCATGGGGTTGGATTTATACCGAAGCGACGAACCCCATGGGTTCCGGGTGCAGCTACGCAGCCCCGGAACGACGGGGGTTTTCGAAAGCAAGTGCCATTCAAATCCGGCTCGGCTACGTTGATACGCAAGCCTGAACGGCTTCCATCCTCATCGGCAACATGACCATCGCCGGCAACTAGTAAATTCGGCTCCCCGTCATTCCCGCGAAAGCGGGAATCCATGGGGTTGGATTTATACCGAAGCGACGAACCCCATGGGTTCCGGGTGCAGCTACGCAGCCCCGGAACGACGGGGGTTTTCGAAAGCAAGTGCCATTCAAATATGGCACGGCTACATTGATACGCAAGCCTGAAATTCAGTCCGGCACCACCACCGGATCAAGACCCTGCACGGCAAGTGCGCGCCCGGCCGGCACGCACAACATGTTGCGCGAGGCGAGCTTGTCAAACAGGTTGTCCGTGCGCCCGTGGAAATTGTCCGGGTTGAAATACGGCGGGAAATGCCAGTACATGCGGTAGCCCATCGCGGCGACGCATTTGATCAGTGATGCGACTTTTTCGGCGCGGTCGTTTTCAACGTAAAGCAGCGGGCGGTGGCGCGCAATGGTCGCCTGCGCACCGTTCAATACCGCCTCTTCCATGCCCTCGACATCAATCTTGATCAGGTCGCAGCGCGCCAGCGCAAGTTCGTCAATGCACATCAGCGGTACCGCTTCGCCTTCATGCCATTCGCCCAGCGCCATGCCGCCAAAGTTGTTCTCGCGCGCGTAATCGGGTGTGTCTATGTTGATGCGGCCCTGCCGCTCGCCCAGCGCCGCCTGTGTGGCGTGCACGTTGACCAGGCTGTTCAAGGCCATGTTCGCGCAAAGTGTCTGGAAAACCACGCGCTGCGGTTCGAAGGCATGGACGCGCCCGCTCGCGCCGACCGCCCGCGCGAAAAACAGCGTCAGCCCGCCCAGGTTCGCGCCGGCGTCTACGACCACTGCACCGGGGGAAATAAACTGCGCCAGCAGGTCGGCCTCGTGCTGGCTGTATTCGCCGTAGTACTCCAGCGCCCGGCCGATGTACTGGTCCCGGGTATTGAACAGCATCAATCCGTAGCGGCATTGGCCGAGGCGGTTGAAACCCTCCGTCACGGTTTCGGTTGTGCCCGCCGGCCGTGCGCCAAGCGCACCCAACAGCCGTCGCAACAGGCTCATGCCCTGCCCGCCGGAGGTTGTTGCGGCGGGGCCAGCATCTGCGCCGCTTTATCCAGCAGTTGTGGCCAGGGCGTGTCGCCGCCCTTGCGCAGAAGGCGCACCGACGGGTACCACGGGCTGTCATTGCGATCGAGCATCCAGCGCACCGCCGCCGGTTCATTGAGCAGCAGCAGCGTGGTGCGGGCAAGGGCGCCGGCGAGGTGCGCGACCGCGGTGTCGACGCAGACGATGGTATCGAGCGCGGCCAGCGCCGTCGCGGTGTCATCAAAGCTGCCGAAGCCCGAGCCGGCATCAATGCCGCCGTGTTGCAGCAGCAGCGCGCCTTCGTCGGCACTGATGTCCTTTTGCAGGCTGACCAGGCGCACGCTGCCGGCGAGGGGGCTGAAGGCTTCGAGCAGTTGTGCCAGTGCCAGGCTGCGGCGTGGATCAAATGTGCTGGCGCGCCAGGCGATGCCGACCAGGTGTTTGCCGTCTGCTTTCCAGCCGGCGCGCAGTGCCGTCACACGCGCCGCGTCGGCGGCGAGATAAGGTGAATGCGGCAGGGTTTTGGTCGACATGCCGAGCAGGAAGGGCAGGCTCAGCAGCGGGGCGTGGCAATCAAAATCCGCTGTTTGCGGCGGCTGGTTGCCCGCTTCGATCAGCGCAGGCGCCCCGGGCATGCGGCGCACCAGCGCCAATAGCGGCGGCGGGCATTCGAACACGCAGCCGCGGCTGTGCGCCGCCATGGCCGGCAGGAAGCGCAGGTGCTGGATGATGTCGCCAAAGCCCTGTTCCCAGTGCACCAGCACGCGCTTTCCATCCGTTCCGTCCCAGCGCGGCAAGGCCGGCCGGTGCGGATAAAGCGTGGCGGCATTGGGCAGGGCGAGGCGTGTTTCATTTTCGCGCCACGCCTCTTCCATGCGTCCCAGCGCGAGTAGCGACTGGGCGCGGTTGTTGCGGGCGATGAGCAGCGCGCCGTTGAGATCGAGCGCGCTGTCATAGCAGCGCAGCGCTTCGGCATGGCGGTTCTTTTGCGCGGCGGCGTCGCCCAGGCCGACCCAGGCCGGGGCGAACTGGGGTGAATGCGAGAGCGCGGCCTGGAAGCTCAGTTGCGCCGTGTCGATTTCACCCAGCGCCAGTTCGCAATAGCCGCGATTGACCAGCAGGCCGGGGGTGGCGGCGGTGCCGATCAATTGCTCGTAGGCGGCGCGCGCCGCGGCATGTTCACCGGCGTCAAACAGCCGGTCGGCCCGCGCTTTTGTCATCGGGGCGGGACTCACGGCCACAGCGGCGACTTCCGGCGCCTGCGTTTTTCGGTCGCCGCTTTTAGGCCCGTAAATTGCGGCGAGCAGGCGCGAGAACACCGGCGTGCCTAGCGAAACGCCGGACCGCAGGCCCAGGCCACCAGCGAGCGGCGTGTCCCGGTTTCGACCGGGGTGACGCGATGGGCGAGGTAAGACGGAAAAAACGTCGCCGCGCCCATGGCGCGCGCTTCATGCATCGCCGGGGCGTTGACGAATTCAAGCGCGCCGCCGGTGTAATCGTCGTTGCCCGAAAGCTGTATGGTCATGGATAATTTGCGCGTGCTGGTGGCGCCCGGGCCAAGGTCCATGTGCCAGTCAAAATGCTGTTCCGGGCCGTACACCGTGTATTGCAAGGCATCGACAAAACCGGTGAGCTCAAAACCGTAATGGCGCGACGCCTGGCTGAACAGGGCGCCCAGCTTGTGGAACAGCCAGTGGGTTTGCGCCGCCGGTTCTATCCAGGCGATATGGCTGACACGGTAGGCCGCCTCGCCCAGTTCGACGCGGCCGTCGGTTCGCGGCAGGGCCTCGCCAAGTCCGATGACCGTGCGGCACTCCTCGGGCGAGAGCGCACCGGCATACAACTGTATGGTCTGCAAGGCATCGTTGCCGCCGACGGCATGGCTCGCCTTGAACGGGTCTATGCCCGGTGCCCAACCCAGCGCCAGTGCGCCTTCGGCGCCGGGTTCGACGCGGGTCGGGAAGGTGTAGACAAAATCCTGCATGGCGGAAGGGGGCATGGTGGCTTAGGCGGTTTGGTGTGGTTCAAGTGTAGCAAAGGTGGCCGTGCCGGCTGCGGATTCGCCGGTGGCGCACCCAAAAGACGCACCCGCCGGCCGTATCCCCGCGCATTAGAGCGGCAGGGGCTGAATTTCACTATAATCGCAAAGCGTTAGTTTTCATCCGTACCAACCGAGCAACAACTATTGGCAACCCATTCCTGAGGAGGATATTGTGGATAGACGTTCCTTTGTAACCAAAGCGGGTCTTGGCACAGCCGCCGCGGCACTGGCCACGCAGGCCGGAGCGCAAGCCCCCGCCGCCGCGCCGATTGTTTCGTGGCGCCTGACCTCCAGTTTCCCCAAGAGCCTGGACACCATTTACGGCGCGGCAGAAACCATCGCCAAGCGCGTGACTGCAGCCACCAACGGTCGCTTCCAGATCAAGGTGTTCGCAGCCGGTGAAATCGTTCCCGGTCTGCAGGCTCTTGATGCCGTGCAAAACGGCACGGTCGAGTGCTGCCATACCGCCCCATATTATTACTTTGGCAAGGACCCGACGTTTGCGTTCTCGACAGCCATTCCTTTCGGCATGAACGCGCGCCAGCAAAACGCCTGGATGTACCACGGCGGCGGCCTGCAACTGATGCGCGAGTTCTTCAAGGACTATAACTGCGTCAATTTCCCCGCCGGCAACACCGGCACGCAAATGGGCGGCTGGTATCGCAAGGAGATCAAGACGGTTGCCGACCTCAAGGGCCTGAAGATGCGCATCGGCGGATTCGCCGGCCTGGTGCTGGCCAAGCTTGGCCTGGTGCCGCAGCAGATCGCGGCCGGCGACATCTATCCGGCGCTGGAAAAGGGCACGCTGGATGCAGCCGAGTGGGTGGGACCCTACGACGACGAAAAGCTCGGCTTCTACAAGGTCGCCAAGTACTACTACTATCCGGGTTTCTGGGAGGGCGGCCCCGAGCTTGACCTGCTGGTCAACACCAAGGCCTGGGATTCGCTGACACCGGAATTCAAGGCGGTGCTCGAAGCGGCCTGCTACGAAGCCAACATCGACATGGTGGCCAAGTACGACGCCGTCAACCCTGCGGCGTTGAAGCGCCTGCTCGGTAACGGCGTCAAGCTGCTGCCTTTCTCCAACGACATCATGGCCGCCTGCTACAAGGCCGCCAACGAATTGTACGACGAGACCGCGGCGAAAAATCCCAAGTTCAAGAAAGTCTACGATTCCTGGAAGGCCTTCCGTGACGAGCAGGTGCAGTGGTTCTCCATTGCCGAAAACCGTTTTGACAACTTCATGATCGCGGCGCAGCGCATTTCGCAGCAGGCGCCGAAAAAGAAGGGCTGACCGCAACAGCGGTTGTCAAGCCCCAAAACAAAACCCCGCTCACGCGGGGTTTTTTTTGGGGGGTGGTGAAGGTGTGATTTTTCACTCCTTCACTCCTTCACTCCTTCACTCCTTCACTTTTCACCGCTTTTGCAGGCTTACTTTTTCGCGTCGCCGCGCATCGCGCGCTCAATCGCCTTGGCCGGGTCGTCGTCGTCCTTGTCCTGGGCGCTGCCGGCCGCGCCCGGGTCGCCGTCCATGGTCGGGGCTTCGATCGGAATCTCAATCTGCACCTTGTCGGTGTCAATGATTATTTTCTTGTCCAGGCCGCTGGTGACGATGCCCGGGAAGGCAATGACGATCGCGACCATGATCACCTGTATCACCACGAACGGCACCGCGCCCCAGTAAATCTGGCCGGTGGTGACCTTGGCGGTTATCTTGCCGGTGACCTTGTCAAGGTAGTCCTTGGCCGGGGCAACGCTCCTCAGGTAGAACAGTGCGAAGCCGAAGGGCGGGTGCATGAACGAGGTCTGCATGTTCACCCCGAGCAACACGCCGAACCAGATCAGGTCTATGCCGAGCTTTTCGGCGATGGGCCCCAGCAGCGGTACGACGATAAAGGACAGTTCGAAAAAGTCGAGGAAAAAGGCCAGTACGAACACCAGCACGTTGACCACGATGAGGAAGCCCATCTGGCCGCCGGGCAGGCCGGTCAGCAGGTGCTCGACCCAGACATGGCCGTCGACGCCATAAAAAGTCAGGCTGAAAACGCGCGCACCTACGAGGATGAACACGACAAAGGCGGTGAGCTTGGCGGTTGAGTCCATGGCCTGCTTTAACAGGCTTATCGACAGGCGTTTGCGTGCCATCGCCATCAGTAACGCGCCGGTGGCACCCATGGCGCCACCCTCGGTCGGGGTCGCCACGCCGAGAAATATGGTGCCCAGCACCAGGAAAATCAGCGCGAGTGGCGGAATCAACACAAAGGTCACGCGTTCGGCGATGCGCGAGAGCAGGCCCAGCTTGAAGAGGTTATTGAGCACCGCCGCGGCAAACGCGACGCCGGTGCCGACCGAGGTCGACACGACCAGCAGTTCGTCGAGCGGCGCATCGGGCGGATATCTGAATTTGGCGAAGGCCACCGACGAGGCAACCGCGACAATGACCAGCACGATCAGCGAGGGTGTGCCGGCGCTGCCGTCGGCCTCGCGCAGGGTGCGCGCCTCGGGCGGCAGCGCCGGCGCCCAGTCGGGCTTGAAAAAGGCGATGCCGATGGCGTAGAGGGCGTACATGCCGGCAAGGACGATGCCCGGGACAAAGGCGCCGGCGTACATGTCGCCGACCGAGCGGCCGAGCTGGTCGGCCATGATGATCAGCACCAGCGAGGGCGGGATGATCTGCGCCAGCGTGCCCGAGGCGGCGATGACGCCGGAGGCAAAGCGCCGGTCATAACCGTAACGCAGCATGATGGGCAGCGAGATGAGGCCCATGGAAATGACCGAGGCGGCAACCACGCCGGTGGTGGCGGCAAGCAGGGCGCCGACAAAAATCACCGCCAGCGCAAGGCCGCCGCGCAGCGGGCCGAACAACTGGCCTATGGTGTCGAGCAAGTCCTCGGCCATGCCGCTGCGTTCGAGGATCAGCCCCATGAAGGTGAAAAAGGGCACGGCGAGCAGGGTGTCGTTGGACATCACCCCCCAGATGCGCTGCGGCAGCGCCTGGAACAGCGAGGGCTGCAGCATGCCCAGCTCGATGCCGATGATGCCGAAGAAAATGCCGTTGGCGGCAAGGGCGAATGCCACCGGGTAGCCGAGCAGCAAAAATACGACCAGCGCGCCGAACATCAGCGGCGCCATGTTGGCGGTGAGGAATTCAATCATACCGGCGCCCCCGCGGCTTCACGCTGCTTGCGGATTTCCTCGGCCAGTTGCTCTTCCGCACTGGGGCCGGTGTCTTTTTCCATCGGGTCGGGGATGAGGCCTTGCAGGAAGGCGATGCGCTTGATCAACTCGGACAGGCCTTGCAGTATCAGCAGGCAAAAGCCCACCGGTATCATCAGTCGCGCCGGCCAGATAATCAGGCCGCCGGCGTTGGTCGACACTTCATTGCGCGTCCAGGCCTCGATAAACACCGGCCAGGACATCCACATGATGGCGATGGCCATGGGCAGCAGGAAAAAAATGGTGCCCAGGATATCGATCCAGGTCTGGGCTTTTTTCGACAACATGCCCGACACGACGTCAATGCGCACGTGCTGGTTGTGCAGCAGCGCGTAGCCGGCGCCGAGCAGGAACACCGCGGAGAACAGGTACCACTGGATTTCCAGCCAGGCGTTGGAGCTGACGTTAAAGGCGTAGCGCACGGTGGCGTTGCCGGCGCTGACCAGCACCGCAACGAGGATCAGCCAGTAGATCAGGTGGCCGACACGATTGCTCAGGGCATCGATCAGCCGTGAAATGGACAGTAGTGCGTTCAAGTTTTCCTCCTCAGCTTGCCTTGATGCGACAGTGCCGGCCTCCAACTCACCATGTTTGTGACCATGGACTGGGGCGCGCTGTTTCTCCTGTCGCGAATTTTCGCCTATAAGGCCGGATTTGCCTAGAAATTTCGCCTCAGTCCGGCTGCCGGCCGGCCGGGTAATTTGCCAGCCTTTGCAAGGCATTACGGTGCGGCGGCAGAGTGCCGGCGGGGCTATCGCCACGGCTTGGGGACGATGGCGTACGGTATAATCCCCGCACTGCAGCATCCGCCCCTTGCCACCGGTGTGCGGCGCGCTGTGGCCTGCCCCCGCTGGATCCCGTGCACTGCCATGTCTGAACTCGACAAGCTGAAAATCAATCGCAATGATGCCGCACGCCGCAGTAGCGGCGGCAGGCGGCACTGGCCTTATGTCCTGGCTGTCCTGCTTGTGGCGATCGGCGCCGGTGCATGGTTTTCCGGCCGGCTGGGTGGCGTTGTGACCATTGAAACCGCAGCGGTTGTTACCGCCTACCCGTCGCAGGCCCTGGCGCAGCAAAGCGCCACCGGCTATGTCGTCGCACAGCGCAAGGCGGCGCTCTCGTCCAAGGCCACCGGCCGTCTCGAGTGGCTGGGTGTGCTCGAGGGCAGCAAGGTCAGGCAGGGCGAGGTGATTGCACGCCTGGAGAACAAGGATGTCAGCGCGAGCCGCGAGCAGACCCTCGCCAGCGTCAGGGTGGCCGAGGCCAATGTCGAGCAGGGGCGCACCGAACTACTCGATGCCGAGGCCGGCTACAAGCGCTCAGTCGACCTTGTTGGCAAGAAATTCATCAGCGAGAGCTCGCACGATGCCGCGGTGGCGCGTTATAACAAGGCCAAAGCCGCCATGACCAGCCTCGAGGCGCAGGTGGCGGTGGCGCGCGCCAACCTCAAGTCGGCCGATGTCACGCTCGACCAGACGGTGATACGCGCGCCCTTTGACGGCGTGGTGCTGACCAAGAACGCCAACGTCGGCGACAACATCACGCCGTTTTCCAGCGCCGCCGATTCCAAGGGTGCGGTGGTGACCATCGCCGACATGGCAACGCTGGAGGTCGAGGCCGACGTGTCCGAGTCGGCCATCGGCCGCATCAGGCCCGGCCAGCCCTGCGAGATCCAGCTCGACGCCATTCCCGGCGAGCGTTTTACCGGCATTGTCAGCCGCACCGTGCCGACGGTGGACCGTGCCAAGGCCACGGTCTTGGTCAAGGTGCGGTTCGCGGCGCGTGACCCGCGCGTGCTGCCCGACATGAGCGCCAAGGTGGCCTTTCTCGAGCGTGAAACCACGCCTGAGGAAAAAAAGCCGGTGATTGCCGTGCTGCCCGCCGCGATTGTTGCGCGCGACGGTGCGTCTTACGTCTACCTGGTGCGCGAGGAGCGCGTGGTGCTCACCCGTGTTGAAACCGGCGCGAAACTGGGCGACCTCACCGAGGTGCGCGGCACTAACGTCAAGGCCGGAGATCGCGTCGCCTTGAAGCCGCTGGACAAGCTCAGCGACGGCGCGCGCGTCAAGTCCGCACAGAAATAAACACCATGAGCGAGCCCGCGCTGCGCGAGGCCTTGATCAGCCTGCGCAATATCTCCAAGTCCTACCGCCGCGGCGGCCAGGTGCTGCCGGTGCTGACCGGCATCAGTTTTGACATCGCCCGCGGCGAATTCCTTTCGCTCATGGGCCCCTCGGGTTCGGGCAAGAGCACGCTGTTGAACCTCATTGCCGGCATCGACAAGCCCGATGCGGGCGAACTGCTGGTCGAGGGCGTGGACATCGTGCAGCTGGCCGAGTCCGAACTGGCCGACTGGCGCGCCACTCATGTCGGTTTCATTTTCCAGTTCTACAACCTGATGCCGGTGCTTACGGCGCTGGAGAACGTCGAGCTGCCCTTGTCGCTCACCAACCTGACGCGGCGCGAGCGGCGCGAGCACGCCGAGGCGGCGCTGGAGCTCGTGGGCCTCACCGACAGGATGACGCACTACCCCTCCGAGCTCTCCGGCGGCCAGCAGCAGCGTGTGGCGGTGGCGCGCGCCTTTATCACCGACCCGGCGCTGATCGTCGCCGATGAACCCACCGGTGACCTGGACCGTCATTCGGCCGAAGACGTTCTTGCGCTGATGCGCCGCCTCGCCGGCGACATGGGCAAGACCATCATCATGGTCACCCACGATCGCAAGGCGGCCGAGAGCGCCGACGCCATCATGCACCTGGAAAAAGGCGAGTTGTCGGAAAAAGAGGTATTGCGCTGAGCGCATCCGATGAACGGATTTATTGATCTTTTCCGAATTCATGACAAACGTTCGTCATTCCCGCGGAAGCGGGAATCCAGTGACTTTCAGCGAACGTCGCTGGATCCCCGCTCGGGTCCCCGGAGTGGGATTCGCGGGGATGACGATAACGGATGGGGTAATTGTCATGAAATATGAAACGCTCAATAAATGAACGCAATCAAGCTTATTGTGCGCAACGCCCTGCGCCACCGCCTGCGCACCGGGCTCACGGTGACCGGCCTGCTGGTGGCGGTGCTCGCCTACGGCCTGCTGCAAACGGTGGTGGGCGCCTGGTATGCCGGCGCGGCGGCATCCTCCAACGCCAGGCTGGTGACGCGCAACGCCATTTCACTGGTGTTCGCGCTGCCCCTGAGTTACGAGAACCGCATACGCGGCGTCGAGGGGGTGACGACGGTGGCGCGCTCCAACTGGTTTGGCGGTATCTACCAGGAGCCGAAGAATTTTTTTCCGCAGTTCGCCGTCTCCGACAGTTACTTCAAGCTTTATCCGGAGTTCATCATCCCCGAGGCCGAACGCGTCGCCTTCCAGCGCGACCGCAAGGGCGCCCTGATCGGGCGCCAGCTCGCCGATCGTTACGGTTTCAAGATCGGCGATGCCCTGCCTTTGCGCGGCACTATTTTTCCCGGCACCTGGGAATTCGTCATACGCGGCATTTTTGACGGTGTCGACGAGACCAAGGTCACCAACATCATGTACTTCCACTGGGAATACCTCAACGAGACGGTGCGCAAGCTCTCGCCGGCGCGCGCCGACCAGGTCGGCGTTTACGTCATCGGCATAAACAACCCGGACAATGCCGCGACCGTGTCGCTGGCGGTCGATGCGGTGTTCAGGAATTCGCTGGCCGAGACGCTGACCGAAACCGAGCAGGCCTTCCAGCTTGGCTTTGTCGCCATGTCCAACCAGATTATTGCGGCGATTCGCATTGTGTCTTACGTGGTAATTCTCATCATCATGGCGGTGATGGCCAATACCATGGCGATGAGCGCGCGCGAGCGCACCTCTGAATACGCCACGCTCAAGGCGCTGGGATTCGGCCCGGGCTTTGTCGCCAGCCTGATTTTCGGCGAGTCGCTGGCGATTTGCGTGCTCGGCGGCGGACTGGGCATCGCCCTGACGCCGCCGCTGGCGGAGGGATTCAAGGCCTTCGCCGGCGGCATATTTCCGATTTTTACGGTGTCGGGCGAAACGACCCTGCTGCAGGCGGCCTGCGCCCTGACAGTGGGTGTGCTCGCCGCCATCGTGCCGGCGGTGCGCGCCGCGCGCGTGCGCGTGGTCGACGGATTGCGTGCGGTCGGGTGACGGCCGCTTAAGCGCATGATGGTTCCGCTCAATTACATTGCCCGCAACCTGTGGACGCGGCGTCTGACCACCGCGCTCACCGCCGGCGGCCTGGCGTTGGTGGTGTTCGTGTTTGCCGCGGTGCTGATGCTCGACGCCGGGTTGAAGCGCACCCTGGTCACCACCGGCGAGTACGACAACATGGTGGTGATCCGCAAGGGCTCGGAGACGGAAATCCAGAGCGGCATCTCGCGCGACCAGGCCCATGTCATCGAGATGAACGCCGCCGTGGCCCTGGACGCCGCCGGCCTGCCGCGCGTCGCCAAGGAAACGGTGGTGCTGATTTCCCTCTATCGCAATGGTTCGGACAAGGCCTCCAACGTGGTCATACGCGGCACCTCGCCGGCCGGCTTTGCCCTGCGCCCGCAGGTGAAAATAGAGCAAGGCAGGATGTTCCGCCCCGGTTCGGCGGAAATCATCGTCGGCAGCAACCTCGCCGGCGGCTATGTCGGCACGCGTATCGGCGAGCGCCTGCGTTTTGCCCAGCGCGACTGGACCATCGTCGGCACATTTGATGCGGCGGCGAGCGGCTTTGATTCGGAAGTCTGGGGCGACGTTGACCAGCTGATGCAATCGTTTCGCCGCAACACCTATTCTTCCATGGTGGCGCGGCTCGCCGACGGCGGCCTGTACGAGCGCTTTCGCGGCGAGATCGGCGCCGATCCGCGCCTGACCAACGAGGTCAAGCGCGAGCAGGTGTTCTACAGCGACCAGTCGCGCGCGTTGTCGACTTTCATCAGCATCCTCGGCCTGACCCTCACGGTGATTTTTTCCATCGGCGCGATGATAGGGGCGATGATCACCATGTACGCCTCGGTGTCCAACCGCGTCGCCGAGATCGGCACGCTGCGCGCGCTCGGATTCCGGCGGGCGAGCGTGCTGGCGGCCTTTCTCGTCGAGGCCTTGCTGCTGGGCCTGGTCGGTGGCGTGATGGGCCTCGCCTGCGCCTCGGTGATGCAGGTGGTGTCGTTTTCGACCACCAACTTCCAGACTTTTTCCGATTTGTCGTTCCGCTTCCTCCTCACCCCGGAAATCGCCGTCAAGACGCTGTTGTTTTCGGTGGCCATGGGCCTTGCCGGCGGTTTCCTGCCGGCGCTGCGCGCCTCGCGCCTGAATATCGTCGACGCGCTGCGCGCGGCCTGAGCACTTCGTTCAGGGAATTTCTGAATAAATCCCTGTTGCGTGTTTCATTTTTCATGACAATCACCCCATCCGCTTCCGTCGTCCCCGTGAAAACGGGGACCCGGAGACGTTCGTCGAAAGTCACTGGATTCCCGCTTTCGCGGGAATGACGGACTTATTCAGAGTTTCCTCAGCCCTGTACACTTGGCATGTCTATGACTGAATTCCCTCCCACACGAGAAGCGGCGCTGGCGCGCCTTGCGGCCGTCAATCCCGCCGGTTATGCGCTGCGGCGCAATTACCTTGACGGTCCGGTGACGCGCCTGTCGCCTTACCTGAGCCACGGCCTGCTCGAGTTGCCCGAGGCCTTGCAGCGCCTGCGCACGCGTGCGCCGCTGCCGCTGCAGCACAAACTGGTGTTTGAATTCGCCTGGCGCGAATACTTCATGCATGTCTGGCGCCACCTCGGCGACGGCATCCTTGCCGATGTGCGCGCGCCCATGCCGGGCGTGGCGTACGCCGGGACCCTGCCGGCCGATATCATCGGCGCACGCAGCGGCGTGCCGGTGATCGACGCCAGCGTGCGCGAGTTGTACCAGACCGGCTATTTGCACAACCATGCGCGCATGTGGCTCGCCTCCTACATCGTGCACGTGCGCAAGATTCACTGGCGCGCGGGCGCCGATTGGATGGTCGGCCACCTGCTGGACGGCGACCTGGCGAGCAACCACCTGTCCTGGCAGTGGGTGGCGGGGAGTTTCAGCGCCAAACCCTACCTGTTTAACGCCGCCAATGTCGCCGAGTACGGTCCCGCGCTTGCCAGTCCCGGTACCGCCATTGATTGCGGCTATGACAAGCTCGAGGCCATGGCGCGCGGCGAGGGCAGTGCCGGGCCGGAACCCGGTGCGCCGAAAAAAGGCCTCACCATGCCCAAGCTGCTGGCCGCGCCGCCGGCCAAACTCAGGGTTAAGCTGCTGGCCGACCTGCAATCGCTGGGCGCGATCCGCGGCCAGCGCGCCGCGTTGGTCCACCCTTGGTGGCTGCAGGCGCGCCCGGACAGCAGCCTGGTCATAGGCGTGCTGCACGCGCCTTTCCACGAACGCTTTCCCTGGTCGGCCGAGCGCTGGGCCTTTGTCATGGCACGCATGCGCGCGGTGACCGACGTCATTTGGTACGGCGACCTCACCGGGTTGCCCGATGCGCTGTTTGACGGCGGCGTCACCGCCATCGCCTCGCGCCGCACCTTTAATCCGGGTTACGCCGAGGCGCTTGATAATCCGGAAGTGACGCTGTCGGAAGTGCCGCGCTTTCTCGATGATCCGGAGATCTTGTGCGGTTCGTTTACGCGTTTCTGGAATATCGTGGTGCCGCCACCGGTTGAATCGCCGCGCGACCGGGAGCGCGTGCTGGCGAGAAAGCTCAGGACGTGACGCGCATGCATTGGCGCCTGGGGTGGCGCATGGGCCGGCGCATAGTCGCCGGCCTGGTGATGGCTTCGGCGCTTGCCGCCTCGCTCACTGGCTGCGCTTACCTCGATGTGAAACAGCGCGAGCTGATTTTTCGCCCCAACAAGGAATACAGCAGCACCCCGGCCGACCAGGGGATTGCGTACGAAGATGTCTGGCTGAAGATCGAAGGCGCCGGCGGTTCGGCCGAGCGCGTGCACGGTTGGTGGATGCCGGCCGCCGAGCGCAATGCGCCGGCGCTGCTCTACCTGCACGGGGCGCGCTGGTCCATTGGCAACAACCTGTTTCGCATCGCCCGTCTGCGCGAAGCCGGATTTTCGGTGCTGGCCATCGACTATCGCGGCTTTGGCAAAAGCGACGGTGAACTGCCATCGGAAGCGCAGACCTACGAGGACGCCAACGCCGCCTGGACCTGGCTTGAGGCAAAAATGCCCGATGTGCGCCGGCGTTTCATTTTCGGCCATTCGCTTGGCGGCGCGGTGGCGATCGACCTGGCCGCGCGCCATCCCGAGGCCGCCGGCCTGATCGTCGAGTCGAGTTTCACCTCCATTCCCGACATGGCCAGCCTCAATTACTGGTATGTGCCCAGCCTCGTGCTGACCCAGCGCTACGCTTCGCTGGAAAAAATCGCCGCGGTGAAACTGCCGGTGCTGTTCATGCACGGCAAGGCCGACAGCGTGGTGCCCTACAGCATGAGCGAGCAACTGCATGCCGCCGCGACTTCGCCCAAGCGACTGGTGCTGGTGCCCGGGGCCGGGCACAGCAATCTTTCCTGGCGGTTCTCAGACCAGTACATACGCACGCTGCGGGCCTTTGTCGCCGAAGTCGCTTCCGCTGGCAACAGCGGCGGCGGCGGGCGGGCCGGCAACCGCGCCGCCCCGGCGCTATAGGGCGGCGTGGTATTCTGCGCGCCCTTCATTCCACCTTTACCCAACATCAAGCGATACGCCATGAACATCACCATCCTCGATGATTATCAGGACGCCGTGCGCGGCCTGTCGTGCTTTGCCAAACTCGCCGGCCACAAGGTGACCGTGCACCGCGACACCGTCGGCAGCGCCGACGCGCTGGTGGCGCGTCTGGCCGACGCCGAGGCGGTGGTGCTGATTCGCGAACGCACGCGCTTGCCGGCCGAAGTCATTGCGCGCCTGCCCAAACTCAAAATCGTCAGCCAGACCGGCGGGGCCGGGAAACATATCGATGTCGATGCCTGCACCCGCGCCGGCATCGTCGTGTGTGCCGGCACCGGTGCACCGGATGCGCCTGCCGAGCTGACCTGGGGCCTGATCCTCGCGTCGGTACGCTCCATTGCGCTGGAAGACCGCCGCCTGCGCGAAGGCAAATGGCAGACTACGCTGGGCCGCACGCTCAAGGGCATGACCCTGGGTATTTACGGTTACGGCAAGATCGGTTCGCTGGTCGCCGGCTACGGCAAGGCCTTTGGCATGCAAGTCATCGCCTTTGGGCGCGAGGCCTCGGTCAAGCGTGCGCGGGAAGATGGCGTCAAAGTGGCGGCCAGCCGCGCCGAGCTGTTTTCGCAGTCCGATGTGCTGACGGTGCATCTGCGCCTCGCGCCGGAGACACGCGGCATCGTCACACGCGAGGACCTTGCCTCGATGAAGCGCGACGCGGTGTTCGTCAATACCAGCCGCGCCGAATTGGTCGTGACGGGTGCGCTTGAAGCCGCCCTCGCCGCCGGTCGTCCCGGTTTTGCCGCGGTGGACGTGTTCGAGAACGAGCCGATCCTCGGCGCCAATCACGCGCTGCTTAAAATGGACAACGTCGTGGCGACGCCGCACTTGGGCTACGTGACCGAGGACAACTACGAGTTGTACTTCGGCACGGCCTTTGACAACATCCTCGCCGTGTCCGCCGGGAAACCGGCCAAGACGGTGGTCAATCCCGAGGTGCTGGGCAAACGGTAGGGTCTTAAATCTGAACTGGCATTAGCTGGAAAGCCGCTCTGGTAGCGGGTTTCCAGTCATTCGACTCTGATCCGTTTCGCTTACGACTACGACCGTCATTCCCGCGCAAGCGGGAATCCATGGGGTTGCTGTGTCGCTGCGCGGGCTTTGTCTTTCTCTTGAGCTGGGTGGTTTCACTCCCCTGCGGGGAGCGAGTCACTTTTCTTGCTTCGCCAAGAAAAGTAACCAAAAGAAGGCGACCCGGAGGTGCCGGTCGCTGCGCGACTGCCCTGCGATGCTCGCGCCAATGGGCCGGGACCTAAACTCGGCCCACAAAGGACGTGGGCCTCAGACATAGGTCCCGGAGGGCTCCCATTGTCGCTGCGCTTCTCGGCGTCTCCTACGGGAGTTAAATTCAAAAACGGAACCTTCGCATACGAAGTTTTCCGCTTTTGACTTGGGGCCCCTGCGATGCCGCCGAGCAACGCAGGCGAAGCGGGGGGGGTCCGGTCCCGTTGTCTGAGCCCCGCAGGGGCGAGTTCAGGGACCGGCCCGCTTTGCCGAGTAGCGCAGGGCACCCCGAAGGGGCGGCGTCGGGGGTGTGTTTTCTTTGGTTACTTTATTTTGCACACAAGCAAAAGAAAGTGACTCGCTCCCCGCAGGGGAGTGAAACCACAAGATCAAGAGAAAGGCACTGCCCGCGCAGCGATGGAACATCAAAAATGGATTCCCGCTTGGCCGTTCCTCGAAACTTCGCCTCGCTTCGCGAGTCTCGTTTTCGCGGGAATGACGGCGTCTTGCGACGCAGGTCAAATGACCGGAAACGCCCGCCAGTAGGGCATTTCCAGCCGATGCCCTCGGCAGGTCAGTTCAAACGAAGTAGGTCAGCGCGAACATGCCGGCAACCACCACCAGCACAAACCACAGCGGATTGAAGTGCTCTGCAACAGTCGCCTTGCCGGCGGGAGCGCCGGCCGCATCGGCGTCCGCCGCCACCGGCATGCCCACCTTGGCGTTAAAGGCCTTGAAAAAATCCTCGGCCAGCTTTTTCGCCACGCCGTCGATGAGGCGCGATCCGACTTGCGCCAGCTTGCCGCCGACCTGGGCCTTGGCGACATAGACCAGCTTTGTGGCTGATCCCTCTGTCGTCAGCGTGACCTGCGCGCCGCCCTTGCCGAAACCGGCCGCGCCGCCGTTGCCGCTGAAGGTGAGGGCGTAGGAGTTGGGCGGGTTGAGTTCGGAGAGCAGCAGGTTGCCCTTGAAGCGCGCCTTGACCGGGCCCACCGCTGCAAGGATGGTGACGTTGAATTCGGTGTCCGACACCTTTTCAATGGTTTCGCAGCCGGTGATGCAGGCCTTGAGCACTTCGGGGTCGTTGAGGCCGTCCCAGACCAGGGCCTGGGTTTGCGGGATGAGTTGTTCGCCGGTGAGTTCCATATTGTTTCCAGAGGTTGTGTCCCGTCGGTACGGGGCAGACTGACTACGCGGCCAGCGGCATGCCGGTGCGTTTGATTTTTGCCAGTATACGTCCCAAGTCGACCAGGCTGGCGATATTGTGCACCGGCAGGAAGGCGTCCACATGCGGCAGCATGGCTTTGACGCCCGCCGGCTTGGCTTCAAAAGAGCTGTAGCGCAACAAGGGGTTAAGCCAGATCAACTGGCTGGTCGAGCGGTGCAGGCGGGCCATTTCCGCCGACAGGCCGTTGCCCGCCTCGCGGTCAAGGCCGTCGGAAATGAGCAGCAGCACCGCATTCTGGCCCAGTACGCGCCGGCCCCAGTGCAGGTTGAATTCGTGCATCGATGCGCCGATGCGCGTGCCGCCGGACCAGTCGGCCACCAGTTCGGCGACGCGATCCATGGCCAGGTCGACATCGCGATGGCGCAGCGCGCGCGTGACGTTGGTGAGCCGTGTGCCAAAGACAAAGCAGTGCACGCGGTCACGGTCGTTGGTGAGTGCGTGCAAAAAATGCAGGAACATGCGCGAGTAGCGGCTCATGCTGCCGGAGATGTCGCACAACACCACCAGCGGCGGATGGCGTTTTTGCGGCGAACGCTTGCGCAAGGGGATAAGGTCGCCGCCCGAGCGCAGCGACGCGCGCAGCGTGGCGCGCGCATCGAGCAGTGCGCCGCGCGCATCGGGCGCGAGGCGGCGCGTGCGCACCTCGGGGATGGGCAGGCGCAACGCGGCGATCATTTTTTTCGCCTGCGCCAGTTCCTCGTTGGTCATGGTCTCGAAGTCGGCGTGCTGCAGCAACTCGCGATCCGACACGGTGAAGGTCGAATCGATCTCGACTTCCTGGTCCTGCTCGGGCTGCTGGCCTTCCTGCTGTTCCTTGCCGCCGTACAGGGCTTCGGCGAGGCGGTTGCTCGCCTGTTCGTCTTCGCGTTCGGCGCGGCCGTAGACCTGCGGCAGCATCAGCGCCATGGCGCGTTCGAGCATTTTCGGGTCGCGCCAGAAAATGTGGAAAGCCTGGTCGAAAATCTCGAACTGCTCGCGCTTGCCCAGGAACAGGCTGGCGAGCGTCCAGTAAAAATCATCGCGCCTTGCCACGCCGGTGGCCTCAAGTGCCCGCAGGGCGTCGATTACCCGGTCCGGCCCCACCGGAATGCCCGCTGCACGCAGCACGCGCGCAAAGTGCATGACGTTGTCGCCGAGGTGGCCGCCTTCTGTGGTTGGCACCGGACGCATCAACGCGCCGCGCCGCGTTTGCCCGGAGACAGCGGGGCGTCCTTGGCGAGGGATTCGAGCCTGTTGGAAGCGATGACCTTGTGTTCCTTGACGTAGGCCTCGTGGTTGCGTTCCACATCCGCCAGCTTGTAGACGTAATTGACCATCAGCCCGGCCGAACGGAACATGCCGGCTTCGGAAGTGTCGCCCATCCAGTTGATGCGCTCCATGCGCGCGCCGTTGGAAAGGTGAAAGCGCGCCACCGGGTCGAGCGGCTCCTCGCCCTGCTTGGCGCGCAGCAGGTAGTGCGCGCACAGCTGCGTCAGCGGCTGCTGCAATGCGGTGCTGAGGTCCTTGTCGTCCAGCCATTGTGGATCGCCCATGCGCTCGAGCAGTGGCGCGAGCTTGGCTTGTGCCTCGCCCGAGAGTTTGGCCGCATCGCTCGCCAGCCATTTTCGAAATCCCGGTATGGGAGAGAGCGTGGCAAAGGTCTTGACGCGCGGAAACTCGCGGCCGAGGTCCTCGGCCACCTGCTTGATGAGGAAGTTGCCGAAGGAAATGCCGCGCAGGCCTTCCTGGCAGTTGGTGATGGAATAAAAAATCGCACAGTCGGCGCGCGTCAGGTCGGTGATCGGCGAGACCGGGTCGAGCAGGACCTGCGCCTTGGCGCTGATGCCGTGGGTCAACGCGACTTCGATGAAAATCACCGGTTCGTCGGGCAGGGCGGGGTGGAAAAAAGCGTAGCAGCGGCGGTCCGCCTGCAGGCGGCGGCGCAGGTCGTCCCAGCCCTGGATCTGGTGCACCGCTTCGTACTGGATGAGTTTTTCCAGCACGATGGCCGAGGTGCGCCAGTCTATGCGTTGCAGTGTGAGAAAGCCGCGGTTGAACCAGGACGAGAGCAGGTGGCCGAGGTCGGCGTCGTTGCCGGCCCAGTGCGGGTGGGCCTTCATGCCGAGCAGCAGGCGGCGGCGCATTTGCACCAGGGTGCCGGTGCCGCCCGGCGCCATGTTGAGGCGCCGGAACAATTCCTGGCGCGGCGCTTCGACCGCATCCTGCAACTTGATCAGGTTGCGCGGCGACGGATCGTCACGATAGTTGTCGGCGGCGCGGCCGACCGCTTTGGGATCGGGTGAAAATTCCTCCGCCAGCAGGTCAAAAAAGGCCTCCAGGCTCGCGCCCTCGAGCTGCTGGTAGGCGGCGAGGGCCTCGCGCGCGAGGCTAGCCCCCGAAGCTTCGCCGCGCTCGGACAGCAGGGCGTGGCAGCCGGCAATGACCAGGCGCGCCTTGCGCGCATCGGTCGCTGACAGCGCGCCCGCGGGCCTGCTGACCGAGCCGAGCAGGCGCTTGAGGAAGTTCGGTTTGTCCACGGCGATCGGGGACGGTGAATCAGGAGGCCGCGAGTTCGGCTTTTACCTCGGCGAGCAGGCGCCCGGCTTCGCTGCCCTGGATGCGCCCGATGTCGTCCTGGTACTTGAGCAGGGCGCCCAGCGTGTCGTTGACGGTGGCCGGGTCGAGCGTCATGCGATCCAGGGCCACCAGCGCCTTGGACCAGTCTATGGTTTCGGCCACGCCGGGCAGCTTGAACAAGTCCATTTCGCGCAGCCGTTGCACGAACTCCACCACTTCGCGCGACAGGCGCTCGGAGGCACCCGGCGCCTTGCGCCGCAGGATGTCGAGCTCGCGCTCGGCGTCCGGGTAATCGACCCAGTGATAAAGGCAGCGGCGTTTTACCGCGTCGTGGATTTCGCGCGTGCGGTTGGAGGTGAGGATGACGATGGGCGGCTTTTTCGCCGCAATGGTGCCGATCTCGGGCACCGTCACCTGGAAGTCGGAGAGGATCTCGAGCAGGTAGGCCTCGAAGGGCTCGTCGGTGCGATCCAGTTCGTCGATCAGCAGCACCGGTGGCGGCCCCTTGGCTTCGAGGGCGCGCAGCAGCGGGCGGCGGATGAGGAATTTTTCCGAAAAAATGTCCGCGCCTATCTTGTCCTTGGATGTTTCACCCGAGGCCTCGGCGAGGCGGATTTCTATCATCTGGCGCGAGTAATTCCACTCGTACACCGCGCTGGCCACGTCGAGCCCCTCGTAGCACTGCAGCCGTATCAGTTCGCGGCCGAGCGATTTGGCCAGGACCTTGGCGATTTCGGTCTTGCCGACGCCGGCCTCGCCCTCGAGCATCAGCGGGCGCTCCATCTTGAGCGCAAGGAACACCGAGGTCGCAAGGCTGCGCTCGGCAACGTAGTCGGCACTCGACAGCAGTTTCAGCGTGTCGTCGACGGATTTGGGGAGAGGTAGGGTTGCCATGGGATAATTATGCCAGCAAGCGCGCTTTCCCAGAAGCAGGTGAAACGCGCACGGATTTATTTTTGCGGCAATTGCACGACGCGATCTGCTTCAATACGGAAGGCCATCAAGTCCTCGCCCACGAGCAGCGGACCGGTGTAGGTCTTGCGCGTCATTTCGACCACTTCCTGTTCCGTGACCGAAGGCACCTTGGGCGTTCCGAGCAGGGACAAGTGGTAGTACACCGCAAGCTTGGGTTTTACCCGAGTAAATACGGTTCCGGCTTCATCCGGTTTGGTGTGATGCGACAGAATGCTCTTGAACACCGGCGAGGCGAGCAGTTCCTCACGAACCGCCGCCACTTGGTGGATCAACAGGTCGGTGCCGGTGGCGTAGCTGATCAGGTTTTCGCTGAAGCGTGTGTCGCCGGAAATGCTGACCGAACGTCCGCCATAGTCGATACGAAAGCCAAATGCCGGTTTGAGCAATTCGCCGTGATCGACATCAAACGCCGTTACCTTGACGCCGTTTTTGTCGTAAATGACGCCCTGCCTGATTTCGGTCACCTCGGGCCGCAGGTTCGCCGGGTCGAGCTTCTGGTCGGCGATGCGTGCCTTGATATCCCAATCGTAGGCCTTGACCAGGCCATCCATCAGGTTCTGCGACCCGGCCGGGCCGAATACCCGGAAAGGCCCTTTGCGTTGTCCGAAGCCCGCTTCCAGCCAGCCGGTCAGCCACAAGTCGGGAATACCCACGACGTGGTCTGAATGCAGGTGGGTAATGAACAAGGCTTCGATCGCGCCGACGGTAAGGCCGACCTGCAGCAGGCGCTGGGTAACGCCGCGTCCCGAATCGATCAGCAGGCTTTGCCCGCCCGCCTGTACCAGTACACCGGGTCCGAAGCGCCGCATGCTTGGGGGAGGGCTGCCGGTGCCAAGCAGGGTGACGCGAAACTCATCGGTGCCCGACGTCGCGGGGGCGACTGTCTGGCTGGTCGCGCTGGCGCTGAACAAGCTGCAGGCGAGGCTTGCGATTGCAATCAATGAACGCATCATGCCGTGTCGCTCTACAAAGTAAGTTTGGAGAATCATGGTATTTTCCGGCCGGCGTGGCGCGATGTTTGCGCCACGCCGCCGGCGATACTACTTAAGCCGTCCCTGCACTTTCTTGAACGCCGTCTCGACGCAGGCCGCATCCAGCGGGCCGCCGGGGGCACCGCTGACGCCGATGCCGCCGATGACTTCATTGCCCGCTTTGATCGGAAAGCCGCCCAGCAGCGAGGTGAACTCCGGCGTATTGGTGATGGAGGCCGGCGTCACGCCCTTGCTGATGTTCTCGGCAAGGATGCGCGTTTCATAACCCAGCATGGCCGAGGTATGCGCCTTGCGGATGGCGATGTCGATGGCATGCGGTCGCGCGTTTTCGGCGCGCAGCAAGGCCTTCATGTAGCCCGAGCGGTCCACCACCACGGCGACGACGTTATAGCCCTTCGAAGAGCAGTCCTCGACCGCGGCAATGACCATGTCCTGGGCGAGAGTCAGGCCGATGGTTTTTTCAGTTCCCACGTCCTGCGCTTGGGCCAGCCCGGCGAACAGTACGGTAACGCCGCATACAAGTGCTTTTTTCATGTGTTTTCCCTCTCCTTGTTTGCCGGCTTTATTTGTTCTCGCCGCCGGTATGGCGTTTTCATTCTAGGCCGGCAGGATATTCCACACCTCGGTGAGTTCGGTGCCGGATGCCCGGACGATCTTGGCGATGGGGCAGTACATTTGCAGTTCATGGCGCAGCTGGTCGATCTGCGCCTGCGTCGCACCGGTGGTGACGTCGATGAACAGCGTCATCGACGGGAAGGGCACGGCAATGTCCTCGGCGAGGGTGACGCCGCGCCTGTCGAAGTCTGCTTCGAGGCGGATTTTTATCGCCTTGATGTCGATACCGTTTTTGTGGGCGATCTTGTGGCTGATGACGTTGGTGCAGGCTATGAGCGATGCGGCGAATGTCTCGGTCGGGCTCATGCCAAGGTTGGTGCCGCCGCGCTCGACCGGTTCATCGATGATCGTGGAGAGGCCGCGAATGCTGACGTCGGTGCGCGAATGAGAATGCACCAGGCCTTCCATGCGCATCTTGACGGTGGTTTTTTCCCTGACAACAGTCATTGACTTGCTCCTTTAGTGTCGTTCGGACCGGCGAAGCTTCAATCCTCAATGCTGTGCCCGGACGATCCGGAAATAAAAACCCCGCCGCCAGAACCGGGAGCGGGGTTGCGGGAACGCTGGCGCGTCCCGTCCAGCGGGACGCATATTTCAGCGCAGCTTATCTGTTGGAACAAGGGGGCGACGCCCCCTTGGTATCCCCCACATAAGCTTGCGCAAACGCTTCGCTTATTTAAGTGCCGCTTCTACAGCGCGTTTGGCCATAACCGTGATCAGGTGAGAACGGTAGTCGGCCTTGGCGTGCATGTCGTTGTTGAGGTTGTCCTCGGGCACCTTGATGCCGGCCACGGCTTCGGGGGTGAACTTGGCGGCGAGGGCTTTTTCCATTTCGGGCACGCGGAAC
>Ga0194061_1000551_pt1 | contig 22737 bp, 24 predicted proteins | sample SepL2221m_MetaG_FD_163423 | JGI IMG/M metagenome (GOLD analysis project Ga0194061, IMG submission 163423) | Anoxic zone freshwater microbial communities from boreal shield lake in IISD Experimental Lakes Area, Ontario, Canada - Sep2016-L224-21m | ecosystem: Environmental > Aquatic > Freshwater >... | reverse complement strand
TTCATGGGGTCAGATCAGCTTTTGGAAAGAGGGTTGAAGTCGGAAGGTGTCGGCGTGCTCGGGGCCAAAGTCGGCGGTGATGCCGCGAATGGCGAGGTTCATCACGGCGAGGCGGTGGGGGCCTTGACGCCGGGATTGACGGCGGAGTCTCTTGGAATGTTGGATTTCGTACGGGCCATCGAACGAGCTTCTAAACCGTCCCTCGCTGGAAGGCACGTCAGAAGATCAGTGCACGCAAAACGACACTTGGGTCAGATCTCTTTCCGTCCTGAACTGCGCCTGCGAACCCGCGGACTGGATTCCTCCATGCTTGCCAGCCGGTTGGCCTCGGGCGATCCGTCGGTCAGCAGCATTTCCCACAACCCGCCTTCCTCCCCGCTCACCGCAGAACTGTGCTTGATGGCCCCGGTGATTCGGTGGCGGAGGACGAACGGGCGACGTGGTTGCATCCCGAAAGACTACCATCCCCGTCAACCCGGCGGTAGCGTTCTAGCGCCCCTTGCGTCCGGCCCATAGCGGCGCAGCCGTTTTCCGCGAATTGGGGATGGGCTGACCTCAACCCCCGCTGCCGTTTCCGGTTTCGGCGACCACACGCAACCCCCGGACTTGTACCAAATACTCCCTCCATGTTTTACTGGTGGCCATGAAAACCAAATCCAATTCCCCGAAGTGCGAGTGCGGCTGCGAAGCAACTACCAAAGGAGGGCGCTTCCTTCCCGGCCACGACGCAAAACTCAAGGCCGCACTCATCAATGAAGCCCTCGGCGGCAGCAAGCGGGCCGTCAACAAACTGGAGAAGCTCGGCTGGAAGAAATTCCTCGACGCGAAGCTGGCGAAGAAGGCCAGCACCCCGGCCAAAGCGGAAGAAGCCTCGGATGACGCAACCAGTCTTAACTAACCGCTGAAGCCATAATATCATGAAGCACCAATACGTCAAAGGAAACAGGTCCGTGTGGCAGTGGATGAAAGACCTCGCCATCGGCGAGGAGTCGGAACCACTGGCTGAAGGTGAGAGTTCGGCATACGTGACCGCCAAGCGCCTCGGAATAACGATTGAAACGCGCAGCCTACCTACTGGCGACTTCATCGTTAAGCGGGTCGGGTAACCATTTCCAAAACCACTCGCACGGTCAACCATTCGGACGAGTGGCCACTACCCTGTGCAGTCGTGCGAGGCAGCTCCCTATATCGCTTTGCCCCATCCACTCCGGCCAAAGGGGAACCGGAGGCTACGGGGTAGCACGCTTGGCGGTGGCAGGCCGACGGACGCGCAGGCGCGAAAGCAGGCGGCTGGTGTTGGGCTGGTGCCACCGCCCCCCGCCCGGCGAAGGAACCGCCCGGCGGTTTAATTCGTCGCGCAGCCCCCGCAGGGTCGTAATTCCGGCAGCCCATATTTCCCGCACGACGGGCCAGTAGCCCTGTGCTTTCTCTTTCGCATCGGCCTTGTAGTTTTGCGCCCGAGCGGCCCCGGTAGCTCCGATGACGATCCCACGGCGCTTCGCCGCCGCCAGCGCCTCCTTGGTCCGCAGGCTGATTCGCCTTCCCTCCTCCTCGGCGAACGCCGCCTGCAGGTGCAACATGAAGCGGTCCTTGGTCGGATTGTCTGCGGCCACGAACTCCACGTTGCTTTCGAGCAACCCCGCAATGAACGCGAGGTTCCGCGCGAGGCGGTCCAGCTTAGCGATGCAGAGCGTTGCGCGGTGCTTCCGGCAGAGTTCGAGCGCCCGCTGGAGTTCGGGGCGGTTGCTCGCCTTTTTCCCCGACTCCGTTTCCGTCACTTCCGCGAGGATCGTCCCGCCACGCTCCCGGAGGAACTGGCCGACTGCGGCCCTCTGAGCGTCGAGTCCAAGGCCGGACATTCCCTGCCGCTGCGTGCTGACGCGGTAGTAGCAAACCCAGAGGGTCGGCGGTGTGGTTTTCTCCATAGGTGTTTGTGGTGTGTTTTGGGTTCGTGTTGCTACCGGGCAAGCCACCCTTTGTGCGGTAGCGCCCGCCCGAAAAAACCACGCCGAAAAAACACCAGCAAGTTGCCCAGTGGGGGTGTCGTGTAGCCGCTCCCGCCCGAAAATTGACGCGGGAGCTAACTTTCTAACATGAAGAAGATCACGAACGACCCACGCCTCACGCTTTTGACCGATGCCCATGTGGAGCGGAACAAAATCATGAAGGAGGCCGGAGCGAAGATGGCCCGCCTTTCAAAGGAGCAACCGAGGTCCGCCGCCGAAGCCCATGCGCAGTATGATCGAATTAAGGGGAAGAGTTCGCGCGACCGCCCGTGACGGCTAAATATCCGGTGTGAATGTCCGGATTAACGTCGAATATGAGGTCGAGGTTCCAGTGCGCGACGAGGCGGCAAGTCGCCCTCCGCTGATCCCGGTGTGCGGGTTCTGGCTGCCGGACTACGGGTTCCACCGAGGCACCGCTGTCCGGGTGTTTGCGAAGTACGGGGAGATTCGGTTGATTCTGGAGGAGGGAGGCGCGGTCGGGGAGGCACGCCGCGAAGAGCCCGCCAAACGCGCCGGGCACCGCCACCCGGCAAGCCTTGGCCTCTGCTACCACAGCGCCTAGCCCGCCGCCCCCGTCCGTGGTGGGTCTCGATGAACGCCGAAAAGATTTCTCGACTTTTTGCCGCTCTCCCGCTACACGACACAAATGCACATGGCCATCCTTGCATTTCCCCCCTCCAACAGAAGCGCACGCTTTTCATTTGACCGACAATGAACTTTTACTACACAGACCAAGCAGGAGAGGTCGTTGGACCCGTTTCTCGCGCACAGCTTCAGCAGTTCGTGGACGCTGACGTCCTGCCACCTACAACCCAAGTATGCTATGAGGGGTCCCAGGAGTGGCAGCCCATTGCCGCCTATATCCAGCGCACAACGAAGCCTGCCACCAAGGCACAGCCCATCCTCTCACAAAAGGCCCCTTTACAGAAAGCAGTCATTTCGGCACCCACTTCGGCCTCCCCCATGAAACTATTTGTGGCCGTCTTCGTTGCTATTGTCGTCGCCGGAGGTTGCCTCATGGGCGGTTGGTATTTCTTCCTGCAAGACAAAGCACCGAAGCCATTCACTATTTCCACACCGACCAAACCCGCCGCAGGCGAGGCTCTTTTTGAGCGCAAGGGAGAATTGAGCGGCGAAGCTTTCATCGTCACCAAAGGCGGCCAGAACTACAAGCTAGGATTAGTTCCTATCGCCCTTTATTCGCTCGAAACATTAAAGCCACATCTCGACCAGAAGAGGCAAGAAGCACAATCCGAATTAACCCGACTGAAACCGCTTATGCAAGCCGCGAAGTCCGATATGGATGCCAAACATAATGCCGAACGCACTGCTTTCGACGCGTATCTCAGAGTTAACTATTCTGACCCGAACAAAAACGCTCTTGATGCAGCTCACAAGGAAGCTGGTAAACAATGGGAGACTGCCACGAGCGCCTACTACAGCCTCTTGGGTCAACAGAGTAGGTTGGTATCCGGGGCCTTTTATTTCAGCGGCCTTCCAGAGCCACTTGCCAAAACTCAAACGAATTCTGATGGAAGATTCACAATCGAAATGCCAACCAAGGGCAAATTTGCTGTAGCGGCCAATGCCCATCGCAGCGTAGGCGATTCTACTGAGCGTTATTATTGGCTCATAAGCATTGCGTTAGATGGTGCGGCGAAGAAGACAACAATGCTGTCTAACAACAATCTTACTTCGGAAGATGCGCCAGATTCATTGATTTTTACAAGCAACTGATATCATGAGACAACCGCGGCCTAACCCCTAAGTTAGCTTTGAGTCATGGCGGAGTGGGCGTGTGTTGGGGCAGGGCGTCGGTCGCCATGACCTCAAAGGTAACACTAATCATGCGCTGCCTCTAAGGGCTCGTGGCGACGGAAGCCGGGACGAAGCTCGCCGGTTAGCCGTACTCGGTGCTGGCTGCGGTCGCCACTCAGAAAAGTTCGCCCTGCCCCGCCGGGCGCTGCTTCCCGTGCCCTTCGACTGTCAGACGAATTTCTCCCTGCGTCGCCGAGACGCGAACCGTGCTGCCCTCGTCAAACCCAAATTCACGGAGCCATTTTCCCCGCAGCCGGATCATCGGAACAGTGCTCGGGGGTGGACCGTTGGGATCGCGCAGCCTTGTGATGGTGACGCTACGGGGTGCGGCCTCCCGCAATGGAAGGCTGAGCAGGTGTTCGACGAGGTTCGGGAATCGCATGATCATACATACGTTGCATGGTCGCCGGGCCGGAGGCTTTTCCTACGCTCCCCGCTGCGCAGCGCCAGAGCCGCGGTTGCTTGGCGCGGCTACGCCGCGAACCCCGCCCGGTGGGCGGGGGGTGTGGAGGAAGGAGTAGTAGCAAAAGGGCTCGGCGCTGATGTTATTGCCCCGCTGTGCGCCTCGCCCGTCGGCCCTGTCCGCCGCTACCGCGGCCCCCTATTCGCCCTCAGTAATCCGCTCGTCCTCGTCGAACGCGCGATCTGCATGGAATTCGGGGAAGTCGTGCAAGGCGTCCAGCTTTGCCTGAGTCGGCCAGCGCTCACGTAATTGACCTTGGTCGATTTCCATCTCGGCGTCGGGGCTGAGATTGTATGAGAGCGAGTCCTCGGTGCGGTAAGCATCTGCGAGTTCGTAGTGATTGAGGTGTTGGTGCATAGTTTGGTGTCGGTTGAATGGTGTTTGGTGTCGTTGATTTCTTGCTGTTCGTTGCTGTTGCCTGCTGCTGTGCGCCTAGCCCGTCGGCCCTGTCCGCCGCTACCGCGGCCCCGTCCTGGCCCTCTTGCGCCGTTCGCCCTACCGGGCACCCCAGCTCCGGGCTGCTGCCGCCTCGTTGCGGGCTACCGCCGCCGCTGGGGTGGGACTAGTGGCATTTTCCTCGAACCCCTTTTTCTCCAAACCTCCTTCCTTCTTCTTCTCGTACGCAAAGGGTAACTCGGAGTCCCACCACCCCCCACCCCTGCGCTTGGCGGGGAGGGGGGTGTATGGGGGTTAGCGCGGCGATAGCGCCCGAGGGAGCGACCCGCGCGAGCGTGCAATTACTCCGGCGGTGGCAGAATTTGCCAGCGGGTCTGGCCCTTGACGGTCGAGTTCGCTTTCACTCGCTCCGGGTAGGACATGGCCAGCTTGCGCAGCAGCATTCCCGCGGAGTTTTCATAGCGGAAGATGAGGTCGGTTCCGCGGTTTTTGAACCGGCTGGATATGATCGCTTGGAACATTGCGGCAGTCCCAATCCACGGCTTCTTGCGGGTTCCATCACCGAAGGGCTCCCCCTCCGCGACATACCGTGGCGGCACGGAGAGCGGGTCGGTCCGGCGTTCCAACTCATAGAAGGAGTCATACTTGAACATCTCGTCGATCATTTCCATGACGCGTGCCTCGGTGGTTTCGAGTTCGCCGATGGCGGCGAGGATTTCCGGATGATGGAAATGCTTCACGCCGAATCGTCCGCTGCGGAGCGCCTCCGGAATCTCGAATTCGTTCAGGAGGAAGTGCGCGAAGGCGGGCAGTTCGCTCATGAGCTGGTTCCAGAACGCGGTGCGCAGTTCCGTCGTGTGCGTCGGCATTGGCATCTCAACCGACCTCGCCTTGAAGAGCGTCAGTTTGTCTTCGATGCTCGGTTCCAGCATGGGCAGCACCATCAAGTTGCCCGGTTCGTCGTTCACGCAGATGATCAGTCGGCTGCATGGGGTGAGCGTGACGGGCTTCATGTATTTCGCGTGAACGCGCATCCGTGGGTTGGCTACGAACTGCTTGATCTCGGCGGCGAGCTTCAATCGGTCGCGCGGGTCTTTGCTCGCGGCTTCGTCGTCGATCTCGAGGATCGGTGCTTCAACGAGGTCGGCGTTAAAGACCGTCTGCCCGAGCATGTGTTCGTAGGGCGCGGCCACGCGTCCACCGAACAGTTCGATGAGCACGGTTTTGAGCAGTGTCTTTCCGCAATCACGCTTTCCGCACAGGACGATTGTTTGCCCCGGCATCGGTTGCTTGCTCGTGCCGTTGAACGTCGCCCAGTACGTCGTGAGGAAGACTTTGAGCCAGCCGTAGAAGTACGGCGTTTGGTCGTGATCGTCATTCTTGAGCAAGCCTTCGATGACGCGCCGGAGGTTCGTCCATTCACCGGGTGCCGCCGTGACAGGGCGGGTTTCGTTCGGCACCAGAATGCTGAGTTCGCCCGGTTGGACGTGCAGTCCGGTCGCATAACCGGCAAGCGGTCCTGCATAGTTCACCGAATGGCGATCTTGGAGGAAGGACGTTGCCGCTTCGATTTCGCCGGGGCTCCGATCCCCGCGCCCCCTCGACAATCCCATGTCAACGAGGCGTGCCTCGAGCGATTGCGCTGGCATCATGTAGAACTGCTTGTCCTCGGCTTTGAACCACCAGTTCTTCCCGTCCCAGTAGAAATCGGGGAGCGGGCTTTTCTTGAACACGCCGGTCGGCGTGAAGTCGATATCGTGATGAAGCAACTGCTGCTGTAGGCGGCTGGCAAGGCGTTGCGCGTAGGTCTTCGGTTTGTTTGATGTTTTCATGGTTCAACGGATGATGGTTTCGTTCGATGCGTTCGGGTTGAGGTAGAGCAGGCGCTGGCGGCCATCTCCTGTGCCGCCGATCTTCCGGACGGCACCCGGCAACCGTGATAGTCGGCTGGGGTTTGAGTTCACCGTGTCGATCCCGAACACGCGCAGGCATCCGAAGAGGCTGTATGCGGCTGCGTCGTAATCGTCGGGATTCGTGGCCCGGATGTTGACCAGTGCGTGAGCGCTGGAACCGCCGCTCGTGACAATGGACACGATGGGAAGTTCAAGCCGGGCGAGGACGCTCAACTGTTGTGGCATCGTCACGATATCGGATTCAACCAGCAGGTAACCGAGCGACGCGATGTCTTCGTCCGTAACCGTGCCTGCGAACCCGGAGCCGGGGCCGCTAACGGCATTGGGACGAAACCAAGCTCCGGCATCGCCGGATGGCACGCCCTGAGTCTTACAATGCTCGGCCCACTGGGCGGCGGTGCGCGTTACACCGGGACCGCGCGGCGAGCAGATGATTTCTCCGTCGCGCTCGGTCTTGCGGTGATCCGTGACGACGTTGATCTGGGCGCATCCAGGATAAACCGTGCGGAAGAAGATATCCGCCTGCGCCGCGGGCTCAGGAGGGATCGGGATGGGCGAGAGGCGGATCATTTCCTCCTCCTGCAATTCGACTCCGCCTGTGAGGCGGGTGATGTTTTCGATGATGAGTGGTACGGGCACCACGGGGCCGAAACGCTTCCGGGCTTCGGTAGATGAAGGTTCGCTATTGCGGTTCTTTTTCATGGATAGAAAGGGTTGGCGAGGCGGAGGTTTGCTCCGCCTCGCCAGTTCCGTTAGCGGGTTGATTCCTCAGTGACTTCGTTACCGCCCGTCTCGCGGGCAGCCTCGTTGTTCTCGAACCCGTCAATCTCCGCATCCACTGCGGATTCGCCGATTGCGGGTTCCGGTGCAGGGGCAGCCGTGACGGCTTCCTCTTTGATCTCGCCGACGGCGGTCATCAGCACGTCGGTGTCGAGCGCAGCGAGCAGCTTGGAGCGCTGCTCGCATTCGTCCGAGGGCTTCCCGATGAAGTTCAGGCAGTAGTGCGTCTTTCCGCCGATTTTCACCGTTGGGAGCGCGAGGGAACCAAGGCAATCACCGATTCCTTGGTATCCGAGAGGAGGCGGGATGAGGTCGAGCATCGTAAGTGCGATGCCCACGGTCTTCGCCGTCAGGAGGGATTTTCCGCCTGCCATCTCGACGACCGCCGCCCTGTTGGCAGAGATCATTTCGACGGTGACGACGCGCTTCTTCTCCTTCGCGCCACGCTTGGGACGGCGGTTCGCAGCGAATGCTGCAATTTGCTCGTCGTTCATGCCTTGCTCACGCATGAACTTGGACTCGTTTTCGTCCAGTGCGGCTACAAGTAGCGCTTCGGGCGTTCCTTTGGCCGAAAGGACGACACCGTTGATATTCGCACCGTTGTTCAGCAGGTGCTCGCTGTGCGCGGATTCAACTCCGCGGGTTACCCCGTTGGACGGGGCAATCATGTTTTCTTCTTCGGGTTTTTGCATGGCCCGAGTTTTCTATCGGGCAATTTGCACCTTGCGTTCGTCGCAAGCTGTCAGCTTGCAGCCGTCAAGGTTGCCCCTCGAAATGCAGTGGTTTGCAATCCGGCGGGACGCTAAAAAGCCGGGAGTAAGTGTCGAGGGCTCGGTCACCCGCTTCATTCGCCCAGCGTAAGCAAAGGGCGTGACGTGAGATCGCGTCAGCGTCGGTGCAACGCTTCCTCAATTTTGTGAGGACGACACTACGTTCTGCGCGGTCGAAGAAATGGAAGAAGCGCATTTTGGCGAGCCACTCCAGGCTCTCCTTTGCAGTACGACGGCTGAACTTCCCGGCGACGAGATCGTTGGGTATGAGCCGCCGCCGGTCCAGCAGCAAACATGTGGATCGGAATGCTGCAGCGATGTCTTCGGCACTGTGGCGGTCGAAATACTGAGCCGGAACAACGAAGCAATGAAATGCTGTCGCGTTTGGCCCTTCAGGACGTTGCATCACTTCCCTGACGTTCTCACACAGGTCATCGAAAACGGTGACATCGCCATCGGCGAGGTAGTTCGCGACGTCACCGTCGAATCGGAATAGTGGCGGGAGATGGACGCCCTTCTTGGTCCGTTTTTTTTTGCCGTAGGAAACAGAAAGCTCGCCGATCTTGCCGGACAACGGTGCAGTTCTCTGGAAATCTGCCCCACGGCTCTTGATGGGACACTTGGGTTCCGTCATCAGCCACGGCTGATTGGGGAACGAGGCTGAGCACAGAAAGCTCCAATCGAAGCGACCGGCAATGGCGTCGATGGCTTCGCGCAGTTCAATCCAGCGCTCCATGAAGGCAAGGGAGCGATCCTTCCCGCGGGTCTTTCGCTTGGCATTCAGACGTGACAGCATTTTCTGCGTAGCCTCCGCGTCCACCAGCGGCGCAGTCCCTTTGACCCGTTCGTATGTGGCCTTCGCGATCTCCGCGGGAGCGCTCAATCCGTAGAAATCGCCGGTGAGTTTGCGCAGGGCTTCGATGTTGTCGCGTAGCGGTGAGCATTCGCGCGCGTATTCCCAAATGCACATGCTGAAGAGCTGATGTTCACCTTTGGGGAGGCTTCCGAGGTAGTTCCAATCGAGTTCGTTTTTCATAGGAATCAGAGGCTAACACCAATGTCAAGCCCATTCGGATTCGGTGTCGTCGGGACGATGATCCCGAATGCCCGTGAACGCCCGAAGCCAGATCGCATATTCTGCATCCTAGCAGTGTGGAACCACTCAAACAGGATCTGTTTGGCGGCGGAAACGGAACGATAATGCGACGACGGTAGATGTTCCGGCAGCGGTGGTTGCAGTAGGCTGCAAGCCGTGAGGTAGCAGCCGAAAGCCATTCCGGAAATCGTGACACGTTCTGCCTCGTGACTGCGAAATCTGAACACAACTTCCCGAATATCGGGACGCTCGTAAACCGCCTTATTCAGGCGGCCCAGGCCGAACAGGAGCTGCTTCTGCAGCTTGGTGAGGCAGTCGGGCGGGACGACCGGGAGGCCGTGTTTCGGATCGCAGCGGAACTAACCGGGCGGGCTGCCTCCACACCAGCGATCGTTGGTGAGCACAATAGCCCACCCAAGTAAACAACACAGACCAAATAGACCCATGAAAACCAAAACCAAAACCATCATCATCACCAAAACCAAGAACAGAAACTCAAAAGCATCCGCCAAGATGATCAGTGCGGATGCTTACGGGCGGGCTTCCCGCATCGTCATTCACGTCGCTAACGGGCGTGTCCCCAGCGCCCCGACGCCTGAAGACACCGTTGAAGACAAGACCGTAGAAATGCTCGGCAGTACGGAAGGCCGGGAAAAGCTCCTTGCCGACATTGGCTTCGGCCTCCAAGTGGACATCGCCGAGAAAATCACGACCTGCCTGCTGGAGATGAAGACCCTCCACAATTGGAAGCCGTCTCAAGGTCGTGAGCGCCTCAATGAACTCGCCGGAAAGAAACTCCGCCCCACGGACGCGAACTTTCTTTATCTGGTGGAAAGCCGCATGGTGAAGGAGGCCGTCGATTTGTTCACATCGGATCTCCTCGAATCGCCGTTCGAGACCGTTTGGGGCAATCACCTCACCACCTTGGGTCAGATTGAGATTCTCAGTGGCGATCTCACCCTTGCTCGCGAAGGCCTGTATGAGCATTACGAAAAGGCGGCGGCGATTCTCATCAAACGCTGGGGGTTCACTGAAGCAATCGCGTCCGCCCTGTCCAAAACGAATTCGGGCATTGGTTCGGATTGGAAGGTTGCGGTGAAGATCATCCGCAAGAATCCGGCGATGAAGAAGTGGGCATCGCTGTAATCAGAAACAAGGTGAAGCAAGGCACCCCCGGCTCTCAATCGGGGGTGCCTTAGCTCGCTTTGCCGCGTAACACCGAGGCTTCCCGCAATTTGCCCACCTGATTTTTCCTGCCGACTACCGATGCCTACCACGCAACCAGTCCTGATTCCGCAAGAGACGCGCAAGCGTGTCGTCGGACTGGTTCGCGTATCCTCGGCTCAACAGGGAACCGATGACCGTGCAGGGAAGCCTCGGCAGCGAGAGGTGATCCGGAAGACAATCGAACGCCACAACCTCGACTGCCTTCGCATCTACGAACTCACGGTGTCTGGCACCAACGTAACGAATCACCCGGACATCATCGAAATCCTGCAACTGATCGGGAGCCGGGTGATTGACGGGCTTGTGGTAGCCGACCTGGATCGCCTCTTCCGGCCCGACCAGCCGACCGACTACGCGATCCTCCAGACGTTCAAGGACACTGGAGCAACCATCTACTCGGGCGAAACCACGTACAACCTCGGCACGAAGGACGGGATGCTGTTCTCCGGCATCAGATCGAGCGTCTCCGCGTACGAACTCGGACTGATGAAGGAGCGCCAACAGGGAGCGAAGGAAGAAATGCGAAAGCTCGGGAAGAACCCGAGCAACGAGCTGACAATGCCCCTCGGGATTGGCTACGAACGCAAGTTGCAACGCTACGTTCACACGGACCGGATCGCGACCGTCATTCAACTCTTCGAGCTTTATGACTCCGGTGTCCGGAACTTCGCCGAACTGCAACGGCAAACCGGAGTGGAACGAGTGACGATCAAGAATTTGTTGAGAAACCCGATCTTCACGGGCTACCGCGTGTATTCGCAGAAGCGCGGTGCGAAGCGCACAAGCAAGACCGGCAAAGTGTATCGCGTGAAGACGAATCGACCTCAGGATCAGGTCATCCGTGTGAAGGTGCTCGACCCCATCGTGAGTCAGGAAATGTTCGACCGGGTGCAGGAGCAGATCGCAAGGACGACCTTCAACCACCACGAGCGACGGACCACCAACGAGGCGATCAACTTCGGGACGGGTATCCTCATCTGTGGGCACTGCGGCGAACCGATCTTCTGCACCTCCGGCAAGCGCACGGAACGCAAGCAGCGCTTCGGCTACTACCAGTGCCGTGCAAACAACTACTTGCACAAGAAGACAACCGGAGGCTGCCTCCAACCGAACATTCGGGCCGAGATCGTTGACCGAGGCATCGAGGAGTTTGCGTGCAAGACACTGACGAACCCCACCGTGCTCACTGTGCTGGTCACGGATTCAGCGCAGCGTGCTGCACAGGTGTTGACGCCGTTTCCCGCGCAAACTCCCGACTCGGAGGTTGCATCGCTTCGGAAACGCGAACGGCGGCTGCTCGATGCCTACGAGGCCGGTTCGATGACACTGGACGAGCTACGCGAACGCCGTGAGCAAATCCGCAACGCCATCTCTGCGGCGGAACGCCGAAAGGCCGAATGCACCGGCAAACAGGATTTCGACCTCACCGCATTTGCACGACTGATCGTGAAGGGGGCAATCCGGCTCCGATCCATGACCAACCGCAAGGAGAAGAAGGTCATCATCCAGAGTTTGCTCTCCGAGATCGTGGTGCGCGACCACGCCATCATCGGCTTCAAGTTCCGCGAGGACATTCGACGGGCGATGCCGGTCAGCGCCGAGGTCGCCAATGCAACCGTCCAGACCCCGCACCACCAACTAGTGCCAACCGCACCGCCCGAAGGCAGTCGAACTTGCTACCACTGCAAGGAAGTCAAACCGGACATTGAATTCACACGCGGCAACGTGTGCCGACCCTGCCTGAAAGCACGCCTTCACTCGGCCTACCTGCGACGGAAGCAGGGCAACTCTCAAACCGCCCGCTGACGCGGGCACCTCCAACAAACCAAACAATCAGCACATCCGTATATGAACACCAACCATAACTCGAACAATAAGCCAAACCCTCGTATGCAAGTGCCACTGACCAATGGGAGCTGCGACAGTTCAATAAGCCCAGAAATTGACACCGTGCTTTTCAAAGCCATGACAGATGCTTGTCACTCATACAGCAATGAAGGAATCACCCCCACCTTCGCGGAATTCCTTGCGGATGTTTGCAGTGCATTGGGTGTAACTCCTTTCGAGTATGAATCACGCGTGGTGCAACTGTTAACTTTAATGTGGTCTGTCGCCAAAATGAGCGAAGAAGATAGTATCGGTGACATGGTGATTTCCTTCGAGGCTGGCTGCAGGCCGGGAACGCGTACCGAAGGCGAACTTCGTGCTCAAGAAGAGCGGCTACGCCGTGCCGAGCCTCAAATCTCAAACGACGAGAAGCTTCGTGTGTGGTTCGCACTGTACGAACGTATCGGCATCTTCGTGGATGCTGAATTCGACTCGTAAGACGCCGTTTCCCGAGAAGGCCGCTCCGCATGATGTGTGGAGGCGGCGTTTTGGCATCATCCAGCCCCAGATTGCCCTTCCCTTCGCGCTTCGGAATGCCGGGAGCATTAAAAATGGTGGCCCGAGCATTCCGGTCCGACGACGCCCGGTCAGAACACCCCTTCGGGGCTTTTTAATGCTCATGTCACCGTCGTTGGAATCCCTACGGGCAGGGGTTCATCGCGGCGACGAGCATGAACTCGGCGGGGAAAGTCATCGTGCCCGCGGCTCGCGAGACGGTGACGCGGCCGTCCTCCATCGGCTGTCGCAGCACTTCGAGCGTGCTGCGTTTGAATTCGGGCAGCTCGTCGAGAAAGAGGACGCCGTGGTGTGCAATGCTGATTTCGCCGGGCGAGGGGTTCATCCCTCCGCCGAGGAGGCCGGCATCGGAGACCGTGTGATGCGGCGCGCGGAATGGGCGCGTGGCGACGAATGACTTGTCGAGCAGCAGGCCGCAGATGCTGTGGATTTTCGTGGTCTCGATGGCTTCCTCCATCGTCATCGGCGGGAGGATGCTCGGCACGCGCTTGCTGAGCATGCTCTTGCCCGAGCCGGGAGGGCCGATGAGCAACAGGCCGTGTCCGCCGGCGGCGGCGATTTCGATGGCGCGCTTCACATGGTTCTGCCCGCGCACGTCGGCGAAATCCACGTCGTAGTCGCTGTGGCTGGCGAAGAATGCGGCGAGATCCTCGCGCAGCGGTGCGAGCGGATTTTCGCCGGTGAGGAGGGTGAATGCCTCGCGGAGATTGCGCACGCCATACACGTCAATGCCCGCGACCATCGCGGCCTCGCGCGCATTTTGGACCGGCACGACGAGCTTCTTGCGCCCGACGCGGCGGGCCTCGATGGCGACCGAGAGCACGCCGCGCACGGGACGCACCGCGCCGTCGAGCGCGAGTTCGCCGACGAAGCAAAAGTCGGCGGCGTGATCGAGCTTCACGTCCTGGGCGCAGGCGATCATGGCGAGTGCGATGGGGAGATCGAAGCTCGGGCCCTCTTTTTTCACGTCGGCGGGAGCGAGGTTCACGGTCACGTGGCCGCCGGGCCAGCGGAAGCCGCTGTTCGAGATCGCGGTCTTCACGCGGTCGCGTGCCTCGCGCACGGCGGCATCGGGCAGGCCGACGATGACGATGGCATCCTTCTGCCCGCCGTCATCGCTGACCTCGACTTCCAGATCGTAGGCTTCCACTCCGAACACCGCTGCGGAAAAAACTTTTGCGAGCATTGCGCGGGAAAATGACAGAGCGCGCGCCGTGCGGGAAGCACGAAGGCGGCGGCTTGGGTTCACGGTTCACATCCATGGTGAAATGCTCGGCGATGCCCTGTGCTGCGGGGTCATCCCCGTTCGACTTCCCCACCTGTTTTCCCGGCGAGATCATCGCCCGTGGCAACTGCCAGACTGCCTCACGCCCACGTCTGCACGGTGTCCTTCTCGACACCGCTGCTGCTAGCGCGCCGGAATGGTGCGGCCTTCGCGGGTGGCGATCGCCTGGCTCATGCGGAGAGCCGCGACGACCGCGCCTTCGGAGTGGCTGTCCTCCGTCATGTCGCCGCCGATGTAGAGCCGGTCCTGCGGCTCGCGCAGTTTGTTGGCGAGGGCGTCGAAGCGCGAACGGCCCAGTTCCAGCGGCCAATAGGCGACCGCTTCGGGATAGACGAAAATCTCGGCGAACTTGATGTGCTTTTTCACGCCCGGAAACAGCGCGTCGAGGTTCTCGGCGGAACGCTGCCGGATTTCATCGGCGGAACGTCCGATGAGGGAGCGGGCAAAGCGCGCATGGAGCAGCAGCGTCAGAACGCGGTCCCGTCCTGCGAATCCGGGCACCGGGATCGCTAATGGGATCGCAGGTTTCGGCTGCTCTCGCCGAAGTGGTGTTTCAGGCGGCGGAGCGTGGCGGGGGAGTAGTTCGTCTGGAACCAGGGGAAGTGGCGGAGGTAATCTTCGGTGCTCCGGTTCACGCCGCCCCGCTCGACATTCGTGAGCGGGCTGCGGAATCCTGCGCGGACCGCCCGCTGGAATTCCACGGTGCCGGGATACGGGGTGAAAATTTTTGGGCTGCAGACATTGACCCACGGGCCGTGGCTGCCCGCTTGGATGTCTTCGCAGAGGTCGAGCGTCGCATTCACGCTCTCGTCAGTCTCGTTCGGGAAGCCGACGATGAAGCTCATCCGCACGGCGACATTGCATTCCTCTGCGAGCCGCATGAGCCGCGGGTAGTCTGCCGCCTTGGTGCCTTTTCCAATGTGGTCGAGGGTCTGCTGCGAGGCGGATTCCGCGCCGATTGCGGGCGATCGCATGGCGCTTTTTCTCCCGGCTGTGCCGTGGAATTCACACAGGATTTTCATGCAAGTCTAAGGCGGGGCACGCGGTGTGGTTAAGCTCTCGACTCTGAGAGCCCTCCGACCCACATGACCGACCAACTCAAACTGATCCTCGCTGCGTGCATCGGCACGGGTGTTTTTGCCACGGGTGTCCTCGTCGGCCGCGGGCATGGCGACACGACGGGGAAATCCGCGCGGCGCGATGCGGGCAGTGCGTCGGAGCGCGCGGGATATTCGATGCGGTCGGGCGATTCATCCGCGACGGGGAATGGAAGTGCGGCGGGAACGGCCGGGCAGTTTGCCGCGCTCGGTGCGGCGACGGAGAAGGAGACGAAATTTTTCAGCGCATTCCGCGAGCCGGATGACTTGAAGCGCATGCACGATCTCGTGGAGGCGGCCAGCGTGATGTCCATCGAGGAAATGCCGGCGCTCGTCGCGCGCATCCGCTCGATGCCGCCGGACGCTCGCGAGATGCTGATGCCTTTCGCCATTTCGCGCTGGGCGCAGCTCGATCCGAAGGCGGCGGGCGACTGCCTCGTCTCGTTCACGGACAAGAATGGACGCGAAAAGGCGATGCGCTACGTGATGGCGGCATTTGTGGATCAAAATGTGGACGCCGCGAAGAACTGGGCGTCGTCGTTGCCGCCGGGCTTTCACCGCACGAATGCGATCCAGAGCCTCATCACCGCGATGGCGAAGCGCGATCCGATGAAGGCGTTTGCGATGCTGCAGGAGCTGCCCCCGATGGAGCGCGGAAATAACGGCTATCAGAATGTGTTCGGCTCGTGGGCGCGGACCGATGCGCAGGGCGCGGCGGCGAAGGCGCTCGAGCTCCCGAAGGGCGGGAACCGCGACGGCGCGCTGCGTGCGGTGGTGTCGAACTGGGCGCAGAACAGCCCGCAGGATGCGTTCGCGTGGGCGAAGGGCATGCAGGAAAAGCCGCAGCAGGCGGCGGCGATGCAGACGATCATCACGCAGTGGGCGTCGCTCGATGCGGCCGGCGCACAGGCGGCGGCGCTCGCGCTGCCGTCGGGTGAGCTTCGAAATAACGCGGTATCCGCCCTGATCGGACAGATCGCGGGGCGGACCCCTGACGAGGCGAAGTCGCTGCTTGCAGAATTGCCAGAGGGCCAGGCGCGGAACAGCGCGGCATCCGCCCTCGTCGGCGCGCTGGCGCACACCGACCCGAAGGCGGCGGCGGAACTCATCACGGAGCTGCCGATGGATCGCAGGAAGGGCGAGGCCGTGAGCAATGTCGCGATGCGGTACGCACGAAGCGACAATGCCGCCGCGCTCGCGTGGGCCGATGCGCTCCCGGCAGAGACGCGGAACTCCGCATTTTCCGGCATCGCCTACACATGGACCCAGCAGGATCCGAAGGCGGCATTCGAATACTTTGCCAAGCACGAGCTGATGAGTTCGGACGGATTCATGGTGAACCAGGCGCTGCGCAACTGGTCGCAGAGCGATTCCACCGAGGCGATGGCGTGGGCGCGCGCGCTGCCGGACGGGAAGCTGAAGGACCGCGCGCTTACCACCGTGATCGTCTCGATCGCCGACAACGATCCGCTCCGGGCGGCAAAGATGATCCCGTCGCTGCCCGCGGGTTCGCAGGATGACGCAGCCGGGAGCCTCGCCGCGCGCTGGGCCAACAACGATCCGAACGCCGCCGCGCAGTGGGCCGCCGCGCTGCCCGAGGGCGACGCACGCAGCAAGGCCACGCGCAACATCGTCGCGACCTGGGCCGAGCGGGACATCGGAAAGACGGCGGCATGGATCGAAAAACTCCCCGTGGGAAACTCGCGCGACGGTGCGGTGCTGGAATTCACGCGGCAGGCCACGGACCGCGATCCCGCCGGCGCCGCCGCGTGGGCCGGCACGATCTACGACCCCGCCCAGCGTGACGGCGCGATGGAGCGCATCTACAGGCACTGGTCGCGCACGGATCAGCAGGGCGCGATGAGTTTCATCGCAAATTCGCCCGCCGTCTCCGACGCGATGAAGCAGCGCATCCTCGCGCCGGTGAAGCCGAAGGGGAAGTAGGCTGCGTTGGCAGCGGCGCGGTTTGGTCGGAGTGCTGCTTTGTGGGTGAAAAGTGCTCAGTGCTCGGTGCTCAGTTCTCAGGCTGAAAACATCCGGCTACTGAGCACCGAGCACTGAGCACTCTATGTCGGCTGGGCGGACTTGCTTCGGAAAAATCCGCGTGCAGGATTGCGCGCGATGGCCATCTATTCCGATTTCATTGACCGCCTGCTGCTGAATCCCGAGCTGCTCAAGAAGCTCACGCCGACCGAGCCGGTGAGCTGGGACCTGCCATCGAAAATCAGCAACGCCAGTGACGAGATCCTCGCCGGCGGAAAGGAAATCGCGGATGTTAAAATTTTCGCACTCATCCGCGGCGCGCTGCTGAATGCGGCTGACGCGCTCGACGCGGCGCACCGCATTTTCCAAGACGACCCCGGCGACCTCGGGAGCTACTGGCACGGTGTGATGCACCGGCGCGAGGCCGATTTCGACAACGCGCGATACTGGTTCCGCCGCGCGGGCCGGCTGCCCATTTTCGACAGGATGCACGGGGTCGCCGCGCAGGTCTCCGCGACGATGGCGCGGCAGCCGACATGGGACGCCTACCTGCTCACCGGAATGTGCGAACAGGCGAAATTCGGCGACCACGATGCCGTGTCGGAATGCGTGGCCTTGCAGCGGGTGGAGTTCGAGGAACTGCTCGCCTACTGCTGGCGCATGGGAGTCCGGAAGGCGGTGCCGTAGCGGTCTCCCGAGCCGGCGAACCTGGGCCCGGTGGGCTGCGATGGCGCAAGATTTTTGCCGAAACATGACGGTTCGGCTCACGTGGCGCAAATGTCACTGGCAGTGAGAATTTTGACACCGGAAGAACTTATTCATCGCAACCACCATGCCCGGCCAGATGGGCGCTGGAGGAAAACTTTATCTACATTTGAACAAACCCGGCACATCCCACGTCTCAGCTTGTAGAAAATCACCCGACATCTGCGCTTGGCACGCCGGCTGCTAGATGATTCTCGAACCAACAAGAACCCCACTCATGAAGACCTCATTCAAAGCCAACCGCCGCCAGAATCTGACCCTCGGCGACCTCGTCCTCGCAGTCAGCAGCGTGAGCCGGAACACGCACGAAACCGCCGCCGCCGTGGCCGACCTCTTGGAGAGCGGACGCGTGCGTCTCACGAACAACGGGCGTGCTATCCGCGCCCGCGTTTCATAAAAGTTCCCCCAGACAAAACCCCAACTCCCCAACCCCATGAAAAAGCCCCTCAAAATCGCGCACCGCAACTTCACCCTCGGCGATCTCATCCTCGCCGTGAGCAACCAGAGCCGCAACAAAGGCGAGACCCTCGCCGCGGTCACCGACCTTCTCGAGACCGGTCGCGTGCGGCTTCAGTCCGGCAGCCGTTCGTTCCGCGCCCGCGTCATCTGACGCCGCACACTCCCGCGCCCCTCCTCGCGCGCGGTGAAATTCCAAAGACGAGCTTCAAACTTTCCAAGACCCCGCCGCGTCCCACACTGGGAACGGCGGGGTAAGTTTTTTGGGGTGATGCACGGTGGAAGCGGAGACGGGAAGAATTCTGCACGTGTTTCTTCTGCGCATCAGCTCACCGAAGTTCGGGAAACGGCCGCTATGAAGTTTGGCGCTGAGCGGCGCGGCGCGCAGCGGCTTTGCCATGTCACGATGCACAGCCAGATTCAGAACGCGCCTGCGGCGGGCCAAACATTCAACATCCAATGCCCCCAACACCCAACCGCCTGCCGCTGCTCAAAGACTGATATAAAGTGCCCGCGGGTAGCGTGAAAGGCGATGGATGGAAACGCACAAACGCAGGGTAAAACGGGGCCAAACCACCTTCCACCTGCCTCTCTTCTCTGCGTCTCTGCGTTTCTTCCTCCGACTTATTACACAGTCTCTCAGTAGATTTTTACGAACGCCTTTTTCCGCAGGCGTTGCAGCCACTCCTGCTGATCCTTCTGGCGCTCGACTTGCAGGAGCTGGGCTTCGATCCCTTTGCGCAGTTCCTTCAGCGGTTTCACCGTGCCGCCCTTTTTCTGCTCCACGAGCATGAGGTAGAAGGCCCCGTTCATCTCGACGATGTCGCTGACTTTTCCGGTCGGCAGACGGAAGAAAACCTGCTCCATCTGCGGGCTCAGATCGCCGTGCTTCACCCAGCCCCAGTCGCCGCCCTTGTCCTGCGTCGAGTCCTCGGAATACACCCTTGCGAGGTCGGCGAAGTCCGCGCCACGCACGATTTTCTCACGGATTTCCTGGGCCATCTTGCGCTTCTCCGCGGGCTTGGCGCCGTGGTTGATCTTGATCATGCGAAGCTTCACTTCGTCGTTCGTCGTCCACTCCTGGATGTGCTGGTTGTAGTACCGCTCGATTGCGCCCGGCGCGAGCATTGGCTCGTTCTTCACCTCGCGCGAACGCATGGCCTGGACGATGATTTTGTCCTCCTCCATCTTGCGGATGCGGTCGAGCGTGAGGCCCTGCGCGGCGATGGTGCGCATGAAGGCCGACTTGTCCCCGCCGAAATCCTCGCGGATGATCGCGTTCACACGGTCGTCAATCGCGTGGGGCGGGATCTGGCCCTTCATTTTTTTGAACTCCTGCAGGATGAGCTGGCGGTCAACGAGGTCGTTCAGCGCGCGGATGCGGACGTCCTTGATGCGCGCGGCGAGTTCCGCGCCGGAGTAGTTCGTCTTGAGCGAATTTTCCAGCGCGTTCGTGAGTTCGAGGACTTGAAAAAGCGTGACCACGTCGTCATTCACCACGGCGGCGATGGCGTCGAGCACCCTCGGCTCCGCAGCGGGCGCGGCGGGTGCGCAGAGCGTGATGATGGCGGCGAGAAGTAGCGGGCGGATTTGTCTCACGAGAATGGTCGTTCGGAATTTCGAGCAGGCTAGGAACCGACCCATGCAAGTCAAGCGGTGCGTGTGCTCATGATTGAGCCGCGCACGGCGGATTGGAAAATTATTGAGGGCGTCGAAGGCGGAGATCGTGCCGCGGGCTCGTCGCGGTCTCACTCGGAGACGGATCTGGCGCTGCGCGCATCGGTGGTGGCCGCCGGGGACGCTCCGCTTGCGGCGCTCCGACTGGCTACAAAAACAGCCCGTCCACCGGCTTCGCCTTCACGAGTTCGCGCGGCTGGTTCAGGTGGTTGTAAACGATCGTCTCCGGGTCAATGCCGACAGCGTGATAGATGCTCGCGAGCAGTTCGGTGGGATGCACGGGCTTGTCCTTCGGGCTCGCACCAGTCGCGTCACTTTCGCCGTGGACGTAGCCGCGCTTCGAACCCGCGCCTGCGACGACTGCGGTGTAGCAATACGGCCAGTGGTCGCGTCCATCGGAGCTGTTCACGTTGCCGCTCGTGCTCACGCCCTTCTCGGGGCTGCGGCCGAATTCGCCGAGCGCCACGATGAGCGTTTCCTCGAGCAGGCCGCGTGATTCCATGTCCTGCAGGAATGCCGAAAAGCCCTTGTCGAGCATCGGTGCGGCTCGATCCTTCATGCGGTTCGTGAGGCCGACGTGCATGTCCCACGAATGGTTGTCGCTGTTCGCCACCTTCGGCCAGATCACCTCGACGACGCGAGTCCCGGCCTCGATGAGCCGGCGCGTGAGCAGCAGGCTCTGGCCAAATGTGTTCAGCCCGTAGCGGGCGCGCATCTTGTCGTCCTCGCGGTCGATCTCGAATGCCTCACGGGCCTTGCCGTTGCTGATGAGATTCAGCGCCTTGTCGTAATATTCGTCGAGATGGTAGTTCGCGACGGCCTTCTCGATGTCCGGCATCGAATCCTCGATCGCCTTGCGCAGCCGTGCGCGACGCTGGAGGCGCGTGGCGAACACATCGGGACGCAGCTTCAGATCGTCCACCTTCACGCGGTTCATCTTCGTGAGGTCGAGATCGTCGCCCTCCGGGAAAAGCGTGTACGGATCGTAGGCCTTGCCGAGGAATCCCGCGGTGCCTCCTTTGCCGACGACGTTCGATTCCTGCAACGGACGCGGCAACATCACGAGCGGGAGCACGGGCTCCGTCGGCGGTTTCAAGCGGATGATGTTGCTGCCAAAGTTCGGGAAATCCTTCGGGCTCGGCGGCTCGAGCTGGCCGCTCGGCGACACCTTGTCGGTCGTATAGCCCGTCATAATCTGATAGATCGCGGCGGTGTGATTGAAGAGCCCGTTCGGCGTGTAGCTCATCGAGCGGATCATCGAGAACTTGTCGTTCAGCTTTGCCAGCTCCGGCAGCACCTCGGTGAAATGCACGCCCGGGATGCGCGTCGGGATGCTCTTGAACGGGCTGCGGATTTTGTCCGGCAGATTTTCCTTCGGGTCCCACATGTCGAGATGCGACGGCCCGCCCTGCAGGTAGATCATCACGATGTGCTTCGCCTTGCCGAAGCCCTTGCCGAAATTCGTGGGCGTGACCGCAGCCGCGGCCTTCGCCTTCGCTTGCAGCGAAAATACGGAGCCGAGCGTGAGACCCATCAGCGCACTGCCGCCGACGCGCAGCAAGTCGCGCCGCGTGATGCCGAGGTGGGGATCGCAGAGGTCGCGGCCGGGTTGTCCAGGGATTCGGATCATGGGAATGGGATCGTTGAGGTTGCGGAGGAGAAGCCGTGATGGCACGGCGAACTTAGCGGCGTTTCTTCGGAATGCACGCCGCCGGCTCCCGCCCTTAGCATCCATGTTTACCCGCACTCAGATTCTCGCGCACAGCGTCGCGAGATCTTCGCTCGAAACCGGGCCGGGGGTGCGGCTCTCGCGCAACGGGGCGCCGCGCGTGGAGCGCGCGACGCGGCCGAGCCATTCCGCGCCGAGCGGATGCGCGAGGAGATCGCGGTGCGTCGCAGCCACCGTGGTCTGATCCTTTTCCCCGGTCGCACCGCCGAGGCCGACGTGAAAGCCCGCGAGCATGAGCGTGACGCGGATGGACGTGGAACGGCTGTAGTTCGTGAGCGTGCACGGCCTCGCAGGATCGAGGCGCTCACGCAGCCGTGTGAAGTGCTCCAGCGTCCACATGCTGCGGTTCGATTCCGGCGAATAGGGATCGTAGAGGATCGCATCCGGCAGCGGCACACCGGCGCGCGGAGCGCAGACGAATTCGCGGAAGTCGCAGCGGTGAAAATGCCAGTCCACATTGCCTGCGGCCGCGCGGCCCGAGGCGAGAAGTTGCGCGACTGCTTCGCGCCACGGCGCGAGGTAGCCAAGTTCATCGGCATGGCCCAGTGCGAAGGTGAGCGGCGCGGCGGTGCAGTCGAAGCTGTGAAGTTCGACATGCGCAGGGCAGCGCACTTCGGACAGCGCCTCGATCACGGCGACGGCATTTGCCGCTGCGCCGAGGCCGACATCCCAGATCACAAAAGAGCGCGCACATTCCCCTGCCCGCTCCACGATGCGCGACCCGGCGACGTGCAATGCGCGCGCCTCGGCCATTGGGCCGACGACGGGATGAAACGTCTCGCCGTGCTCCAGCGAACGCAGGCTGACTGTGCCGGATGCGACGGTGACGAGGGAAAAATTGCGTGGCATGCGGGGCCCGGTTCGCGCGCAGAG